>OGPH01000299.1_pt1 | contig 55971 bp, 63 predicted proteins | sample 1552891 | NCBI WGS metagenome assembly OGPH01 (sample SAMEA2580272, study PRJEB22360) | human gut metagenome | biome: human gut; feature: human-associated habitat; material: faeces | place: Denmark | collected 2008/2010 | reverse complement strand
GCCCGGCTTTTAATACATCATTTTCGGTAATAAAAATCACATAGGTTTCAGTGAGAGCATCATATTTATCGCCAGCTTCAGTTATATTGGCATCTATAAGACTGCTATTGTATCTTGCACGTTTTGCATCAGCACCACGATCACTTCTTTGAATTTCTATATTATAAATGCGGTTATTGGAATCAACAGCTAATATATCCAAGCGAATAGAACGTCCCTGTAAATTTTTTATATCGTATTGTCCCTGCACAGATTGTACTTTAAGGTCATGTCTTTGCAAAATAATTTGAAGTAGAAATTCCGCACATGCCTTATCTTCAAAAACTTTACTCATAAAATCATCATCTAAAAGACGGAACCCCTGAGGCGTTGTAGATCTTCTTTATGTTTTTGCTCAAAATCTAATGTTTCTTCTGTATTATCCATTGTAAAAACACCACCTGCTTTCCTTTAGAATGGGACATAGTAAACATGGATTCCTGTATCATTATTTTAACATGGCAAATAGTAATCCTCAATACCTGAATTTTGAAATGACAAATGCCGATAAAAAATAACAGTCTATAAATCTTTTACTTTTTCAATCTGTTCATTCACATCTTTAAGTTGCTGTTCAGTATCTTTTAAAGATTTTCTGGGAGCACTGGTCTGGTCTGATGCCTGATTGAGTTCTACATGGAAATCATCAAGAGAATCATAGCCATGTTCCTGTATGTAGGCAACAGTCTGAGCCATCTGCTTCAAATTGGTGAGCTTTACTTTTTGAGCATAGGCTCCACTTTGCTGTGCTTTAATACAGGTTTGCAGATCTATGACAAGCCGGAGATCTGATTTTATGAAAATGAATGGTGTAGAGATAGCAGAAGTATCAGAGAAAGGAACAGTTGGTAAATCTGTGGAAGTATTCGGAGACTGCTGTTCCAGAATTTCTTCTTTCTGTTCTCTATGGGATTTCGTGTTTTCCTCAAATGCTTTCAAGAGAAAATCTTCTGTGTATCTGGTTCCAAGATTCCTTTCAGTGATATATTTTTTTCTGCCAGGGTGAAGATAGCTGTATCGGTTTCGACTGATCGTGAAGATGATGTGATATTTTACATCAAGGATTTTTGAAAATTCTTCTAGTGATCGGGCGGTACTTGCGGCATCATCAATAGCGTCACGAAGAAATTGTTTCTCTGTCTGGTAACGAGTTTCCTTTGGAGTGATTCCATCTTCTTTCATTTTCTGATTTAACTTATCGAGTTTTTCCTGTCCCCGGCGTTGTGCCCAATATTCTTTTTCTGTGATTTTTCTTTCAGCAGGAGTGAGCAGATCAACCTGATGTAGTCCTTTTTTTTACACATATCCATAACTTCCTGTTTTAAATGGGTAAGGTATGCTGTGCTTAGGTGGTGTTTGTATCCGGCTTTTGCTTCACAGTCAAATTCCATATAGGGTTCCTGGGGTATGTCATATTTACGGAGACTGTTGATTACGATGTGTACATGGATGTTTCCACTTTCGTTATGACCATCGGTATGAGTACAGACTAAAGCCTGATGACCGGGAAAGTTTTTCTTTGCAAAAGTCAATCCGAGTTGCTGGGCACGTTCACCGGTCAATCCACATTCATCCCTGTCTTTTGGGTCGAAGCTGATGATATAGTGATGGGATTTTATTTCATTGAAGTTTTTGTTCTTGTGATAGTAGCTGTTCAGTTCCTGACATTCAGATGCAAAAGAGAATGGATCACAGTTCAGACCGTCCAGATAATATTCTTCTCTCAGTATCATATGCCCTTCTTCATCAAGAATCGGTTTTTGCGTATACTCGTTGTGCTGGAAGATAAGATACCGTTCCGATTCTCCATAGTCAGAGTTTTTGTTTGCGATATGTTTAATTACTGCCACGAAAATCACCTGCCATTTTCATCACTTCATATTTCATTTCATAAATATCCCGGAGAGACTTTCGGATTTCATTTCTCATTTCAGAAGAGAGGATTCCACCCTGATTAAAATATCGGACAATCTGATTTAGGTTACTGCCAATTTTACCAAACTCGCTAATAAGTTTTTTTATTTCGGGAACATCTGCGGTAATTTCGTATTTGATGATGACTTTCTGGTTGTCCAGGGCACTTCGGACAAAATCAGAAACCGTCATGCTGTTAGCCTTGGCTCTTTCTGCAAGAAGATCATATTCAGTTTCATTCATGCGTAAATGCACATCTTTAGTTTTTGCAAGAGTTTCCTCTTTCTTAGGTCTTGTCATTGATAACTTCCTTTCTTACGTGGTAGTGGCTTCATAAGAAAATCCAAATTTCGCAGCCTGCTGGGAAAGTAAGGAATGAAAAATTATCGCACTGTGACCATGTAAATGGAAACCAATACACATATCTGTGATTGTGGTCGAGGGTATGGGGAAACGAAATCCCCATCAAGTTGCAAGTGGTCAATAGCCCGGAAAGGGTTATTGACCACTTGCTCTATAGTGTTGAAAAATTGCTGCTTATAAATATATATAAACCAGAAAAAATAGGTGAGCAAGATTAAAATAAAGTTAATTCTTGTTCACCTATTGGATAATAGAATTTAATTCATTGTTATTCGCTTTAAAACGGATGAAAGTAATAATAAATCTTCTTCAGAAAATTTACTAATATCTGAAATAATAGAATGTAACAAAGTAGGGTTCTGAAAAGATGGATCAAAAAATTCAGTAGGAGTAATATCGAAGTACTTACAAATATCTAAAAAAGTATTCATAGAGGGTAATATTCTGCCAGAACTAATTGATTGTATATATCCTTGCGAACGACCGATTGCTAAGCTCAAAGTGTATTCGGAGATTCCTTTTTGACAACGTAATTCAGTAATTCTATTTTTGATAAATGCTGAAAAATCAGTTTCCTCATTCATTCATGACACCTCCTATACATATTGTAAGTGTTTTAAAATAATTTTATTCGATTTTAAATACCTATTTGACAATTATTTTGATAAAAAATATACTATAAATATCTAAAAACGGTTTTGAGTGAAGATTTAAAAGGAGATGACTTGCATGAGTAATACCGAGAGAGTATTATACTTCCCGGAGGGAAAAATCATGAAGACTATAATTTGCGATGATGAAAAAAGCACATGTTCCGAGCTGGAAGAGATTATACTGAAATATGCGAAAGAGAAGAGCGTTTCACTTGTGACAGAAGTTTTTTATTCTGGAGATACTTTGTTGGATTATTTGAAAAGAGAGAAAATAAACATTCTTTTTCTGGATATAGAATTGCCAGGGAAAGATGGAGTTATGGTAGGCAAATATATAAGAGAGGTTCTTGAAGAAGAGAATATATTTTTGATATATATATCTTCAAAGGAAAATTATGCATTACAGCTTTTTCAAAATCGCCCGTTTGATTTTTTGGTAAAGCCCATAGAAGCGGCGAAGATATATCATGTTTTGGATAATATTTATCGTATATCGGGAAAAAATAGTGTGGGATTTGAGTTCCAAACTCAAAATAGTACATATCGCATTTCGTATAAAGATATTTTGTATTTTCAAAGTACTGGAAGAAAAATTAATATTGTAATGAAAAAAGAGATCAGAACATTTTATGGAAAATTGAATGAGATTGAAAAACGAATTCCAGAAAATGTTTTTTTAAGAATACATAAATCGTATTTAGTAAATAAAAATTATGTAAAGGAATTTACATACGAGTGGGTAAAAATGCTGAATGGAGATGTACTAAATATAAGTAAAATTAATCGTGCAGATGTACGAAGAAAGATTTTGGAGAGTGCTGCAGATGAGTTTAAAAATATTTAATGATATTATAGTGTTACTGGCAAATGCATTACGTTTTTACGCATTGAAGTATTTTGTTGGTATTTTTGTGCAAAAAGAAGAGAGCAGATGGAAGCATGTCTCTATTTTATATATTATAGGCTGGGCATGGACAAGTGCGATAAGCTTGCTATTTTCCTTTCCGGCTATGAATATTTTGTCAAACATTACAAGTCTTTTTTTGATTTTTTTTCCATACCGCATAAAGAAAATAAAGAAATGTTTGGCTGTATTTATTATATATGTGATTAATGCATTGGTTGACAGCATTGTCATTTTATCTTTAACAAAATATACGATGGGACAGCCGGTGAATCAGGTATGTGAATGTATTACCAGCTTTGCTTTATTATTTATTGCAATTATTATCCAGAGGACAACAGAACCCGAAAAAGAAATTACATTACCGGCATTAAATATGGCTGCACTTTTAATGGTTCCTGTTGTCAGTATTGTATATATATATTATCTGATTATTGTTGCGCATGAAATAAAAGAAATTGTTATTTTTGCATCACTGGCACTTCTTTTTATTAATATTCTCATTTTTTATCTGTATCATTCACTCCTTAAATTTTATTCTGCCCGTATGAATGAGCAGGTGTTTAAACAGATGTTAGAAGTTTATTCTTATCAATTAGATATAGCCAGAGAATCGGAAGAACGGGTGAAAGCATTGAGGCATGATATAAAACATCATATCATTGAGTTGTCTGCAATGGCTAAAAAAAATAATAATGACGACATGATAAAATATTTAAGCTGCATGAAGGATTTTATGCTAAATCCAAAAGAATATTCAACTACAGGTAATCAGGAAATAGACGGAGTATTAAATTATACGCTGCAGAAAGCAAACAAGACGCTGAATCAAGTAGATGTTCAAATAAATATTCCGGAAGATCTATATTTTAATAATTTTAATATTTGCGTGATTTTGGGGAATCTGGTAGATAATGCAGTAAGAGAGGCCAGTAAATCGAAGGAAAAGTTACTAACTATAAAAATGCAAATAAAACAAGAGGTGTTATTAATCTTTATAGAAAACAGCTATTCAGGAAAAATCCTTGAAAAGAGAAATGGACTGCAGACAACTCAGCCAGAACTTGCAATACATGGTATTGGATTAGAAAATGTAAAAAAAGTGGTCATTGCCAATGGAGGAGAAATAAAAATAGATTATACATCTAATAGATTCTGTGTTCAGGTCCTTTTATATATGTCGCGGATTAAAAACTAAGAGACTCGTTAGGGGTCTCTTTTTTACTTGAAAGAAAAGTCTAATTTTGACAAAATCGTGGGCGAATTTTGACAATTGAATAAATAATCAATAATTATATGCTACAATTCAATCACTTCAAAGGGAGGTGCAAGCCAATGGATAAGAGAACTTCTACAAATGGGAACAAGGTATTGGGGTACATAGCAAAGAGGATAGCTGTAAGAGATGCCAATACAACCTGTCCTTTCTTAGGATACCAGCCTAAACTCCCAACGGCCGTAAAAAAATTAAAGAATTCAAAATGAAAGGAGATTCAAATTATGTTGAACAAAAAGATTAAAAGAACATTGTGTGGTTTAGTTGCTTCTTTATGTTTGGTAGGCAGTACAGTTCCGGTATTTGCTGAAACAGTTGATTTTGACGTCACGGTACCAGGAGATATCCTTTCTCCGAGAGCTGCTAAATTTGATTCGGAACAGAGGTTTTATGTAACAGGAACTTTGTTTAATAAGACGGGAAGATTGGATTGCAGGTCTATTAATCGTACGAATAGTGCAATACAGTCAAGGATAGCGTCAATTTCTCCGAGTTATTTGTCGAGTAGCGCACTATATTACAGTAATGCACCATCAGGGCAGACGTATTACATGACAACATCTGCCAGTGTATCATATCTTCGAGTGAAGGGACGATATACTCCGTAATATTTACGAATAACATTTAAAATAACAAGTTCAGTTAGGGGATACACATACGGTATCCCTTAGCTGAATTTAAGGAGAAAAATATGCTGAAAAAAATAAGATGGTTTTGCCTGACATTATGTATATGTTCGGTTTTGGCTGGATGTAACAAGAGTTCTGTAGATGTCAAAGAAAAAGCAGGGGAAGAAATAGTCTCAATGGAAGAAGCAGAATATAGTTTCCCGGAAAAGTATGAAAAAACCTCTGATTCGGGGAAGGTAAAATTTAATTGTGAGTTGGAAGTGCCGGAAAATATAAAAGGACAAGCTATAAGCACAGTTGATGTAAAGGGACTATATAGCTGTGACAGGGAAAAAGCATGGACTATATTCGGTGAAGGAAAAGAAATAATTGAAAAATCGGAAATTCCGGTAAATGAAGGGAGGGCACCAGAAGACTATTATCTATTTGCAAATGATGAATGTCTTGATATAAATGAAGGCATTACTTACGGAAGCAGCAATTCCAAATATTATTCATCCATCGGTGCGCGAAATTCAAATAATCAGGTTGTGTTTGAAGAGTCAGATGTTTCCTTTAAAAGCGGCGAAGAATGTATTACAGAATTACAAAAAATAATAGATGAATTGGGATACCATTCAGAAGACTTTATATTTGCTTGTTACCCCTTAAATTCTCAGACAATGAAAAATTTGGAAGAACAATATTTACAGGAAGGTCGTTTAACAGAAGAAAAAAGAAAGGAAAGCTGGAGTCAGGAAGATGATGCGTATTTTATTTATGGGTATCAAAAATATGAAGACATTCCTATTTTTCATGAAATGATGAGTATTGCCAGAAGCATGGCATACGATACTCCGGATAATGCTCCTGTCCAGGCGATATATTCTACCCGGGGAATTGAAATTCTGGATATTGGCGGCGTTTATGAATTTGAAAAGGGAGAACAACAAGTTTTACTGAAGCCTTTCGAGGATATTGCTGCTGTGGTTGAGGAAAAATTTGAGAATATTTTAAACGATGCGGAGTATGAAGTGACGAGAGCAAAATTCTATGAGAGGGTATATCTGGATGAGGGACAAAAATATAAGGCAGATCCTATCTGGTATTTTGAAGTAGTCGAAAATAATATAAGTAAATCTGTAACATTAATTAATGCGGAAACAGGAAAGGAAATATTCTTGCAATAAAAATTAGCGAAAGGGATGTTTTATGAATAGATCCACAATTCCTTATTCGATTGTAGAAGAACGAAGAAGGCTTAATAAATGTATAGAAAATGCCCCGAATGAGTGGGAAAGAGAAATATATAAAAAAATCAGAGACATGAAGATACCTTATGACAAATTGGATACAATTCTCGAAACAAGCAAAGAGCTGATTAAAAAGAAAGAGAAACAAAGAAAAAAAAGGATGTTATTCCTGATAAATGTAAGTGGCTTTGCTGCAGGTATTTGTGTATTTATTTTTTTCTGTGGAAAAAGAGCTGTTTACAAAAGGAGAGAAACGGATGAATAGAGCACATTATTTAAAAACGGATATCCGTCGTCTGATAAAAAATTACCCAATATATTTGGCCATTGTGGGTGTTGCAGTATCCATGTGGTTTTCCCTTGAAGATTATGCGTTTACTGAGGGAATGGTAAATGGAAATGCGCTAGATACATACGGTTTCGCTGTTAGTATGTCCGGGATTATGATTGCCTATGCTTTTTGCGCATTCTCTTATGCAACGGTGTTTTGCGAGGATTTGGAGTATAAATATGCCAGATACAGCATCAACAGAGGAAATACATGGAAATATGTGGTATCCAAGGCAGTGGTTGTCTATGGAGCGTCTGTGATCACTATGGTTTTGGGAAGCCTTCTGTTTGTTGCGTCTATACGGTTAAAGATACCCTGGACTTCCGAGGGATTACAGGATGCTTTTTTTATGGAAGGAATGTACGGTTCCCTGATTGTCGGAAAACACTACTGGCCTTATGTTTTTTTGTCCGCATTGCAAATGGGGATGTTTGCAGGGACCTTGTCATTGGCGGCTTCATTTCTGTCTATGTTTGTTTCTAATAAAATGCTGATATTGATCACACCTATTTTAATACAGCAAATATTATTGGAATATCGTGGAAAGGGCTGGTTCAGCGTAATGCTGATATATCCGACCTTGAATCGGTTTTCGACGGATATACAGTACTTTCTTACAGTCTTTGGCTGTAGCTTGTGTTTTTCGGCACTGCTTACCTGGGGAATATACAAAAAAATAAAAAGCAGATTATAGAGGTGGGAGTATGAAGTTATTACAGTATACCTGGAAAAATTCCATGATGAAAATCGCCAATAGCAAAATGGCAGTTTTTGTAATATTGATGATTGTAGTCAGCCGGTCATATGTAGGGGCTATCCGACAGTTTTCAGTTGCAGTGGACTACCCGTCCTCTTGGTGCGTATTTCCATTTGCGATGTGTAGTTTTTCTTATCTGATTATGTTTTGGTTTGGAGTAATTTATGCGAACTCGGATGTGCCTTTTATGCAGCATGTGAATATGTATCATGCAATCCGTGTAGGAAGAAAGTGTTGGGCATTAGGGCAAATAGGAGGGATTTTTATCCGTTCCGTTGTTCTTACTGTTGTGGCAGTCATCTGCACAATACTCCCGCTTTTACCGGACATTGAATGGAGCAATGAATGGGGAAAGCTGCTGAGAACGGCAGCAACGACAAGGGCTCTTACGCAGTTTGATAGTTCTGTGTTTATTTATTACGAGATTTTCTCTGAATTTTCGCCATTACAGCTTATAGGGCTGGAGATTCTTCTTTGTGCCTGTATCTGTACATTTATTGGGGTTCTGATGTTCCTGCTAAGTTTGTTTTTGAATAAGATTGCTGCAGTTGCAGGTGGTCTTGCCCTGGCAATCGCTCTATTTCCCGTGCTGAATATACATCCTATGATACGTCATAAACTGGCTTTTTTTATCCCGACGATATGGGCTGAACTGGCAAGGATTGCAACCCCGGATTATGGTTACTATTGGCTGCCATCTATACCTTATATGTTTGGATTTTTAATAGCAGGGATTTTGTGTATGACGGTCATTATTTTAATAAAGGTAAAAAAAATAGAATTTAACTGGGAAAATGAGGATATATAGCGAGGAGTGAAATATATGGACAGGCAGGATTACGTAATTGAAGTATCTCATGTAAGTAAAAGCTTCAAAGATAACAAAGTTTTAAAGGATGTTTCACTTTTATGTGAAAGTGGCAAAATTTATGGTCTTGTAGGGCACAACGGTTCTGGAAAGACTGTTTTGTTTAAGTCTATCTGCGGTTTTCTTTCCTGTGATGAGGGAACGATAACTGTCAATGGTAAAGTGATGGGGAAAGATAAGGATATGCTGACCGATGCGGGGATCATTATTGAGGATCCGGGTTTTTTGCGGACCTGGAGTGGCTATCATAATCTGGAATTTCTTTATACTTTGCGAAACAAAAAGAATAAAGATTATCTCTGCTCTGTTCTGAGAAAGGTTGGTTTGGATCCTGCATTGAAGCGTCCGGTTGGAAAATATTCACTGGGTATGCGTCAGAGACTTGCTCTTGCACAGGCCATCATGGAAGATCCGGGAATTTTGATTTTGGATGAACCTATGAATGGTCTGGACAAAAACGGGGTAAGAGAAATCAGGGAGCTTCTGTTAAAAATGAAAGAAGAAAATAAACTGATTATCCTGGCTAGCCATAACCGGGAGGATATAGAGGTTCTTTGCGACGAGGTATATGAGATGGAGGGAGGTGTGATCAGTAAAGTAAAAGATGAAACAAATTAAAAGTTAAAGATGGCAGCAAAAATGCAGAGAAAAGGAGAAGATTATGATGAAGATGAACAGAAAAAAATGGTTATGTGGAGTAGCAGCATGTTTATGTTTGACAGGAAGCACTGTTCCGGTATTTGCAGATACAGTTACATTTAACATTACTATACCGGGTGATATTATTTCTAAAAGATCGGTGAAAGCTGATGATGAGCAGAAGTTTTATGTGACAGGTACTAAGTTCAGTAGTTCAGGAAAATTATATTGTAAATCCAGTAGACTGCATGCGACAACAACATCTAATACTGCAACGATTTCAAAAAATACTCCAAGTGCAAGTGCTTCCTATACGAGCTACGCGCTGCCCAGGTACGAATATTTTATGCATTGTACAGCAAGTGTAGGCAGTTTACATGTAGAAGGACGTTATACACCGTGATTTGTAAGTGAGAGCAGAAAAATGAGAAAAGACATAATGATTTCAGGTATATGTGCGTTATCGCTTATTATGCTGACTCAAAATGCGTATGCGCAGACGTATGAAAAGGAATCCGAATCCGGTAAAGTTAGGTTTCAGTGTGAGTTAGAAGTTCCGGAGAATTGGAACGGAAAAGAGATTCCCAAATTTATTTTGGAAAGTGTGCATTTTGTGGATAGTGAAAAGACATATGCAAATTTTGTAGAAGGAAAAGAAATTCTCGAGCATTATAATACTCCTGCTAGTGATCTATATCCGGAAGAAAACTATTATGTTTTAGCGGATGGTACAAATGTAGGGATTGGAATGGAGTTTGGAGTATCAACGGAAAAATCGGCTTATTATGCTCAAATAGGGGTGACTAATACGGAGAATATGGAGAAGTTTACTTCTGCGACAGAATCTATTGTAAACGATCAGGATGCTGTACAAAAAGTAAAAGAAACTCTTGAAAATGCCGGATATGCAGTAGAAAATTTAGTTTTTCAGACTTCTTCTTTGAGCGCGGATATACTTCGGGAAATTGAAAACCAATATGTTGCTGAAGGATTGCTGGAAGAGAGTAAACGAAAGCCTGAGTGGACAAACGAGGATGATGTATGTATCGTATATGCAAGGCAGACAGTAAGTGGGATTCCTGTGTATCCTGAATTATCGGTTATGGCACAGGCGCTTGCATATGATACGCCAGAGTCCAGTCCAGTGGTTGCTGTTTGTTCTACACGGGGGATAGAAAGCCTGCGTGTGTATGGTCTTTATGATTTCCAGGAAGATGGGGAAAATGTACCGTTAAAAGGTTTTGACGAAATCGCAGCAACGGTAGAAACAAAGTATGAAAACTTATTGGATGAATCTACTTATACAGTGACTCGGGCAAAATTTTATGAGCGTGCATACATAAATGAAGATCAGCAATATACGGCAGAACCAATCTGGTATTTGGAGATAAATGATAATAATTCTCAAAAATACGTCATGCTGGTTAATGCTGAAACAGGTAAAGAGATATATTTAATGTAGGGTTAATATGATTAAAGAGAGAGATTCTGTAGGAGAAAATTGAATGATAGGTGAGTGGAGCAGGAAAATATCAAACCAAATATGTGAAAATCAGAACGAAAAGGAAATTATTCAATATGGTTTAAATCAGCTTTTTTGGATACTATTAAATTTTTTTGCAATTGCAATATCAGGTGTTTTGTGGCACGAATTTTGTTTTAGTATCTTGGTCTTTTTGGAAATATATTTTTTGCGCCCGTATGCGGGCGGTTATCATGCTGATACAGAAATAAAATGCTGTATGATTTCTGTAGGAATCGTGAATATTGCAATGCTAGTAAGAAAAATCAACGTGATTTCGTTGGATTGTATGTTTGTTATTTATTTATGCTTCATTTGTGTAATTGTTCTGTTTTCTCCTGTAGATAATCCGATACATCCATTGTCAAAAGTCGATAGTAGGTTCTATGCAAAAAGATCGAGGCAATTAATTTTGGGGTACAGCTTCTTGCTTGTAATAAGTATAGCTCTGCGAATTATGGTTTTAAGAGATTCAATTATATACACAGTTTTGATAGTAGGAATATCTGCATTGGCAGGAAAATGGAAGTACAGGAAGCGAGTATTCGTTTTGTGAAAAATATAAATTAAAAACGTCCAGTAGGTTTGACCTATGAGGACGTTTTTTTATGTCATTTTTAAGAAATTTTCTTTCAGATTCGAACAAAACGCATTGTTCAAACGGGATAAGAGTGAAAGGGAAAAAGACCTTTGCTCATATCTCATGGTCGGGGAGGAGGTGAACTCTATGGAGCAATCTTCTTCCTATGATGAAAAAACGGTAATGCACCAGTTTGATCGAAAATGTAAATTGGCATTAAAGGGCGAAATAGTGGATTATGAAAGACATTTAGCCTATCTTAGAAAACATGAAACTTTGTTTTCAGAATTATCCGAACAAGAGATGGAGAGCCTTTCTATATTTGATGAATATGAATTGGAAAAAAGCTATTTTCGGGCAGGCGGTTATGATGTGGAGGTAAAAAATGCTCTATTGGCAGAAGCATTAACTGCACTGACAGAGAGAAAAAGGGACATTATTCTTTTGTCATACTTTGTGGAAATGAATGATGCGGATATAGCAAGAAAACTGAACCTTGTCAGAAGTACGGTACATGAGCATCGTACACGATCGCTTGAAATACTAAAGATTATGCTGGAGGAAAATGCAGATGAAAACGGAAGAAAAAAGTGTAAATAATAAAAAATTGATACCGTTTTGGGTAATCGAAAGAGCATTGGAGGGTGACATTCAGGCGATAAATAAAATTCTGAAACATGTGGAGACAATCTGCCTCTTGAGCAACCGAAAAGCAGACTCTCATATAAAGCTTTCCCTTGATATGGACGAGTATTACGACATCATGGATAAGGAAAAAGCGGAAAAGAAATAACTTCATAATATACCGAACTTAAGCGATAAGCTGCTGATGCGAAAGCATTTGCAGCTTATTTTTTTCGCTGGAGGGAGGTGGTGCCATTGGGCTGAATGAATTAGAGACAGAGTTACAAGCAATCAATGACAAATTATGAAAAGGAGATTTCGATTATGGCAAAGAAAAGAAGTATTAAGGTTATCAGCCAGAGCGGGCATAACTATAAGGCAACGCCGACAATCATGTTGAAGGGGCAGTGGCTTAAGAAGTTAGGTTTTGATATCGGAGATTATGTTTCTATCACTTGTGAGAATGGTAAGCTTGTTATTACACCGGATGCGGAGAGAGCTGCTATTGCAGAAGCCGAAGCGGATTTTATGGAAAGAGAAATAGAATCATTAAAGAAAAAGTTCGAGGTAGAAAAGGCGAAACTTCATGCTCAGTTTGTAGCGGAGCAGGGTGCCGGATATGCAACTGTTGATGTAACAGATTAAGGAGGCACTTATTGTTCAAGAAAGAAGATATAGAATCAATTGATAGAAAGTATTTTACAGTTATAGTTGCGAATGAATATGATATTACTCTTGTTTCGAACAATACGCATCATGTCTGGTATATACATAATGTTGAACTTCCTGATAGGGAATTGTGTATAGTCTTTCATAAGCATAAAGCTTCTCATCCATATCACAACCACTCATGGTGTGGTACCTTAAAAAAAGCAATAAAGGATATCAAATCGCACGATCAATTTCAGTTAAATGGCAGAAGACCTGTTCATAGACATTAAAAACGAGAGCGGTAGCACAGATATAGTGTTACCGCTCTCTTGGTACTACTTACGGTTTTTCTTGTGATGACGAAGCTTGAGGTAATCACAAACGGCATCATGTGCGTTATTGATTTCCTGTCTGCCACGACTTGACTTAAGGCCGATGGTAATGCAGATATCGTCAATTGACATTCCGCTTAAGCTGAGACGGATAATCTGTCCGTAGCGAGGGTTGGTCTTATCGAAGTGAGCCAACATCTGAAGTTTGAGTTCGTCCTCAGTGGGTTCTGGGTCAATCTTTTCAAGAACCTGGTCTTCTACAGAAGGAGTGCTGGTGTCTTCGATATCAAAACCGTCTCCCTCATATTCATAATCTAACGAAATGATTTCTACACGGTGGGTGTTACGACGTTCAAGCAGTCCCTTATTTTGGCATCCCTTGCACTTGCGGGTGTAAGGGCAGAGCTTGTCCGTACCATCTGCATTCTTACCGATGACGCAGCGACCCTCACGTCTGGCTTCAAGTTCTTTGGTAAGCTTGTCCCAAAATTCCTGCATGTATGACGCAAAGTAACCTTCACTAATTGCCATAAAGCCTACTACAATTTTGAATTCTCCGAGGTGAAAAGTCGTGAAATTATCATCGATGTATTCACCTGGCATGAGATTCATGTCTTCTTTTTTGAATGGAACCAATACATTTCCTTCTTCTACTGGCTTGCCATCAAAACTCTTTTTGTCACTGTACTTCTGTGTGTTGCTGTAATTTGCAATTCTTCCCATAGGATTTTCCTCCATTGATTTGCGTTGGAGGAAACCTCACGGGAAATATTCTTTTGTCCTATCAGTCGACCGTTCATAGGGTTCCTCCTATAATCCGGTCAGCTGCTCTTCTTAGGGCTGACGTTTACGAGTTGCTTCATTCTTCTGACGGAAGAGCCTTCACCTTGGCCACGGTGGTAGCAATCAGTCGAATGAAGAGCGTATTTGTAATGCACCTCAGCTCTTGGCGCAAGATTATTTGTATGTTTACATTTTAAACCCTATATGTCATACTCTCTATATACCGCACCGTATGACATTGGAGGTTAAAATGATTACATCAGATATTGGTTTTTGGGTTGATAATTATGTTGGGACCTATCAGATAATAGAATCTGAAGGTAAAAAGTATATAGCTTCAAAGGAGTTTCATCCTGCTAGAAACGGAGAAGCTGAACTAAAGAAGAAACGTCTATTTATGGATCTATTCAAAAATAATGAATACATATTGATTCAGCTCGCGAATGTTGATACTAAGGATGAAAATTCTATTGTTAGGTTTTGTAACGAATACGGTTTACCCTACTCGTCATCTAAAATAGATGATGAGAGACCTGGGTGCTACATCATGGGTTTAGATGTAGATGAGAGAACCTATTCGAGTTTGTATCCGTTGTATAGGCAAGATAATATGCAGGTATATGAATTCAAACGGCATGTTGTAAGTGCTCAGCGTATTCTAAATGTAAAAAGTGAACTTGAGTCACAAAGCATAAACTATGAAAATCTATTTAGATTCCTTTTACCAATGTTGCTGTATGAACGGTATGGGTTTTATGATTTTGATGCAGATGATCCTGAACGTTGTACTGAAACAATGAAATTCCAGTATTATTTCCTAAATGTTCTTAATAAAGTTGGAGATAAAACAATAAGATCACTGGCATGTGAATTGTTTGGTTTTGTTGTTGAAACACAAGCTATTGGCAAAGGCGAGAATAAAGTTTATGTTACAGATGAACTTAGGAGTTTGTTTCAAAATGAATATCCCAATGAGCTATATAAGTTTCTTGTTGATCTGATACGTTACGACAATGGTCAAATAAATGAAATCAAGATTAATGAATTCAATGAGCTTCAATTACCGGAGGGGTTTCATCTTTCCGTGGAAACTAAGAAGCATTTAGATGAATTGGCTAGTAACATATTGTCAGATATAATAAGTGAATCACTTCAAAGGGTTCATCCCATAATGATGGTTGATGAAAATGGAAAAATTGCATCTAAATGGGATTTGAAATACTTGTATGAAGGAATTCTGGTTGAAACATTAGTTATGGCTAGTGGGGATAACAAGTTGAAAAAATGTGCAAATCCAAATTGTGGTAAATTCTTCACGCCTAATCCAGGTAGAAACGATAAAATCTACTGTTCTCATACATGCGGAATCAATGTTGCAAAACGAAGACAGCGGATGAGAGACAAAGAAAATCCAAATCGAGAACGTCTTGAACCTGGTTTTAGAAATCGATAATAATCTTGCCGAAGAGAATCTCCTTTTTTTGAAATGTTGTAAATCAATTGAATAAGAAGAAATATTTCAATAGAGCGTGATAATCTTTCTGTCCGCTCTATTTTTCTTCTTGGAAAAAATCGATATATAAGGTAAAATATAAGGTAATGAACATTTCTATATGTCCGCTCACCCTTTATCTATCATCTAACCTATAGTTGATAATGTTGGTGTAAAGGGAAAAACTACTGAAATTACTGTTAATAGTGTTAATAGCGTTAAAACTTGAAAATCGAGGTGGATATATGGAAGATAAGAAGGAATATGTGCTATGTGGAGGTACTTTTTTCACGTTATTTTTAAGAGCCAGGAAGCAAAGAATAGCAGCACGTAGAAATGCTGAAGGCGAAAGTGACGGACTTAGTGATCAGGATGTGTTTGAAGGCCTGCTTAAGGTTGCATTTCCTAATTTTGTTGCGCCTGCAGGAAGTTCTTTTAAAATATATACATCCAATTACAAGGCCTGCAGATTATCATCAAACGAATATTTGCCGTTTGAGAATTCTGAGCTTATAAATAATTTCAATGATGTCATCATTGGCTCTTACGATCCTGCTCTAGTAAGAATGAGCGAATTTATCGAGACATTTATTTCAGCAGAAGATTATGCAAACTGGCTGGTTAAGGCTTTGTTGGAACTGATTGAATTTGATTCTGATACAGATAAGGGATTGTTTTATGTTGAAAATGGCAGTCAGCCTTATGATAAGAAGCATTTGCTACAGCTTACAGAAGTGGATTTATGCAAGTGAGCGTGGTTACGGTGCCAAGTGGCAACGTGAGAGAAGGAAGTTTTTAGATAGCAATCCATTCTGTGTGAAATGTTATGAGGAAGGACATCTTACGAAAGCTACAGTCGTGGATCATATCAAACCTCATCGTGGTAATCAGAAACTCTTCTGGGATCGTGGGAACTGGCAGGCCCTTTGCAAGAGATGCCACGACAGAAAAACTCTGACGGAAGATATTAATCCTGTGTATAGATATTAAAAAACCTTCGCCGAAGAAGCGAAGGTGAAGGGATGATATATTAAGATGTTAGTTCAGAAGTGAAATTAATAAGAGATGATTCTCTATATAGCGCTTCTCTGTTAATACGGTTTTTCTTTAACGCTTTTTTAAATCCAGAAAGATATACGGTGAACTCTGAGATAATATTATTGTAGTCAGCAGTTATTTTGTTCCACTGCTTGTTAGGTATTTTTTGTGTTGTTGGTATTTCTATGTATTTGCTGTCATTAACAATAAGCGCATAGCGATAATCCAATCCAGCATCCGATCGAGAAGCCGAAGGAACCGAGTGACCGATTCTACCATAAGGACGCACATCAGCACCTAGATTATTCCTAAGCGGAAGATAATAATCATTTCCATCGTTAGTTATTTTTAAACACAAATAGGATCGGTGTGACTGCTTTGCAGTGTTTCCAGGGTCAAGCATTTTTACAAATGATGAATGGTCTTTGAAGTATTGTTCTTTTATATAGCAACAAGTGATACTCATGATTTATTCTCCCAGTAAAAAAGGAGAAGCTGATGTGCTTCTCCTTCATCGCTAATTTCTTCGGTTTTTTATTAGCCAGGTGCTTCCGAAAAACCCCTCACAATTTCTTCGGTTTTTTATTAGCCAGGCGATTCCGACAAAAGCCTCAAAAGAAAGCTTTGCTTTCTTGCTTATATTATATGCAAATAATTGTAGATTGTCAATGGAAATTTGTGGTAAATGAAGCCTAACCAAGCAGTGATAGTCGCTATGCATCTTCTCGGATTACGACTCACATCATTGCTTGAAATAATAATAACAATAAAAGATGTTGATATCAATAGTAGAACGATACTTTACAAATATAATAATGGAACTAGGGGGTTACTGTTCACTGGTAATATCCCGCGAGGTGTTTTTTGTGAGCGAAGGTCACAGAAAACCCGAGATATACCGCGCGAATTTATGCGATTAGCATAAATTCTGTGCATCGCGAAGCGTGTTACTGAGAACAGAGTGAACAGTAATACTAGGGGCGGTACGAATCTCTGAAATCAAAACGCTTAAAGACCGGCGCCCCCTCTTCTGTGCAAAATCGCGAAATGAAAAATGATTTTATGATCTCCCGGAATCTTGAGTGATCATGCCAGCAAAACTCTGGCATTGAACTTTGAAAAGTAAATATTATTCTTGAACGTAAAAATGAACGCAAGAAATAAACATAACTGTCGCTATGTTTTAAAAAATGAGATATAATAATCTACAGGATTATGCTACATCCAAAATCAACTTTCGCGGGGTGACTTCAGATGGCAGATTCCAAGCATCCAGATGCTGTAACATCAGGATGTGATAGAGGCGGCAGTACCACATCTTAGTTGAGCGGTGTCTGTCGTCTTCTAGTTTAAAGTCTAATTTCTCATGTTTGTTAGAGCGTTCAGCAGAAGTTCTTGCATTGTATTCCAGTTTCCATTCCTTACTGCTTCTTGGCGGATTATTAAACAATCTTAGATTATCTTTCAGAACCAGATGGACTGTACGTCCGTATTTGACATTTGAGCAAGGGTTTTCGCATGTACAGGAGATACAGCCACTGGTGTGACTGATCTTAGGACATTTGAATTTCATTCTGCCTTTAGCAACTTCAATACCATCTCGACGCATACGATATCCAGAAGGACAAATAGGAACACCATCTTTATCAATTGTAAAGTCGTTTTTGTAAATAGGAGGTCTTCCACCTTTTCCGTTAAGGTCAATAAAAGGCGTTATATTTTCACGCTTGAAGTATTGATAGTAAGGCATTGCATCATGGGCAGAATCTAAAAGTACTTTAGAAACTGAGTATTCAGGAAGAAATGATTTCATTCTGAAAAAAGCGTGCAGGAATCCATGTGAATCATGTTTTGAAGCACAGGAAAAATGAGGGAATACAGGTAAGTCACTCTGTGAATCAACAAGCATATACAAGTCATATCCGTGATAATAACAGTCCCGAGAGGAATCCCATCCGATATCACAGTCAGGCTGGGAAAAATAGCGGTCACAATTACAGTCATGGATACCATTCTCTTTACATTTGCAGATACGTTTTTTTCGTTCTCTGTGTGAAGTTACAACAGGCGTTCCATCACCCGCTAATGCTAAAGCATCTGCATGGATAAGCCCTGTAAAAACAGAAATCTCAAGGAATTCCTTTTGATAGATTTTAAAGAGAGAAGAATAAGGCTGTTCATCAAGTTTAAAATCTGTTTTCTCCAAGGTCGGAAGAAGATCGGCAACTGTAACTTTTTCCACGGAATCAGCTTTTGTACCTTTTGTTTTAGGCTTTTTGACCTTAGTCTTCAGCGGATGGATGTGTGGTGACATATGATCATCATCAGAGTTCCATAAGCGGTTTAAAAAATCATAAAAAGTACCAACACCGGGAGTGTTACCAACTTCAAATCCACTAAGGATAGCATAAAGAGGATTCATTTTAAGCTGAGCAGCCCACTCCGTTAATGAAGTAATTTTAAAGTCAATGGAAAGAAGATAAGAACGCTGCATGCAAGAAGGAGTTCGTGGAGCTGGTCCGAATTTTGAATATTTATCAGCCATAAAAGTATCAGTAAAAGATAAATCGAGATTCTAAAACCGCTCAATGATATCCCAGGTGGAACGAGCAAGAGCATTTGGATTAGGATAATATTTACGAAGATTAGTAACAACAAAGTTTTGGTAGTCAGCATGACTGCCACAATTAACAGGTAACATAAAAATCGCCCTCCAGTCGATAAAATAAAATATATTCAATCGGCTTCGTCGCAAATTTTGAGCGATTTGTCAAGTGTTTTTGGCAAAAAAAGTGGGGGATTTTAATAAAAAGGAATCAGAAAGCCTTGATTTTACTGGGCCGAAGATTCCGAGAGATCATTCCAGCACAATGGGGGATAAAGATTCTCTGGCGAGTAGCTTCTGATTTTTGGTATTACGTTTGATGAATTGGCGTTCCATGCCAAAAGAAATCAGTTTTGCAAGAAACAGCAGTCTTGAACTGGCTGGTTTATATAAGGGAGGCAGATTTTTCTTTTTCGCATCTGAGATGCTGTCATCCTGAATGAATAAAGTGTAAATATCTTGTATAGCCATATTACAGTCAGACATCAGTGGAAGAAGATTCTGGCGGATGGTATGGGCTAATTTTTCCTGATTGGATGGCTTGGAATAGTAAGCGGATATTTTAGGACTGATCTTTGCCTGACCGGTCATCCAGCGGCAAACCAGACCGTTATCCATTGAAAAATCCTGATTTGCCGGATCATCCATAAAATCTTCAAATAATTCGTATAAAAAATCAGGCTGACTCATTTGATTACTTTCGCTGATATGATTTTTTAAGCAAGTGCTAATAGAAGAAAAATCGCATCGATTCAATAGAAATTCCCCTTTCGTAGTCAAGATTAAGTATATCTATCATAACACGAACATATATTCGGTTCAAGGAAATGCGGATAGTTTTAAATTGATTGTGTCAATTTACAATCAATTTCTATTCAATGTGGTTTTCAGGCAGGTTCTGTAAAATAAGCTCAGATCAAACAATAACGGGAGGAGCTTATGCAACAGAATATTGAATTTGAGCGGTGCATTGATTTTCTGGTACGGATGATTGATAAGTACGGCGAAGAAGTCTTCCGGGAGTTGGAGGAAGAAAAACAGAATAAAAAAGAAAAAGAAGCGGCAGTTTCCTGAAATACAAAATGTAAATCAGACTGTCACTTTTTTCATGCATTTTTAAATCAAATAAATTTTAAAAGCTGATGCAGAGTGTGTGGCTCATTATTCTGAGAAGCGGTAATACGAGTATCAAATGGCTTGAAACAATTCTGTGTATAAAAGCTCAGAAGAAATTCATTATCTTCGCATTCAAGAAACTCCATAACGCCGCCTACAGAATATTTGAGATTGGCTATGGTTTCCAGTGCAAATCCCAGTAGAATATTTCCAGAAATCCGTTTCTCCTTTGGAAGAGAATAGTTCTTTCCTAATTGTGCAGTCAAGTAAGCTGCTGTGGTATAGGATTGTGTTTCTTCATCCAGGATACTGACACGGGACAATTTCTTTGCCATTGTCTTGCTGATATTTGAAGCCCGGACAGAAATTGGCTTTACTGTAAGGGAAAAATAGCCAACCAATGAAGCATCTTCGGCATCAAAGACCAGATAAGTGATGGATTGATCTTTTTTCGTAAATTCAATTGCATTATGTAATAAAAAGTATTCTACATCGGGATTTTTGGGACAAAAAAAATCGGAGAGTAAGTCGTAAAGACTTTCCTTTCCGATATATGTCGGTTCGTCTTTATCCAAATATGCCCGAATATTAACGGTAAAATATTTATCAGACATGTTGTTTTTTTCTTTTTGACATTAAAGCTAAGATTTCCTGTGGGTTCGTTAACTGGCGTCCAGGAAGTGTCTGCTTTGGTGAGCGGTCACGGTCGGCTTCGTCAATTGCTGCGACAAAACGCTTTACGCTGTTTGGATTGGATACGACAAAATTATAAGTAATACTTGAAGTAGCCATACTAACACCACCTCTTTTTCTGGCTTTTGTGTATTTATAGTATATGTAATGTGTGATAAAAATACAATATCAAAAACAGAAATTATTTCTAAATAATTTTCAAGCCGGACATTTATTAGACGCTTCCGGTAGGCGAACAATATTTTCAATCCAATCATTTATAAGTCGCCAATGGTGGGCGGACAATATATTTTGATAACAGAAATGCTCTGTATCTAACTTAATTATACGATTGACAGAGAAGTGCGTCAATAAGAAAAATAAGTATTGAAAATAGTTGGAACAAATACTAAAATAAAGTTGGGACATTGAATGGAAGTTATGTTACGAGATAATAAGAATTGTAGGTGGAAGGTTTGAACATAGAAGCATATGATGCAGATTCATTGAGAAAGATGGTTAGGTTGCTTGAATATGAGAACAAGATATTAAAAGATAAATTGAAGAAAGCAGGCATTTCATATGAAGAGGTGAATCCTTTTGAAGAAAAAATAGAAAGTGCAGAAGAATATGACCTAGATCAAGGGAATCGTATTGTAAATCCACCGTATATTACAGAGAAAATGGCAATGCGTTTCTTTTCGATGTTTTGGGGAAGAGAAGATGTATATGCCAGAAGAGGAAAGAACGGGGGCTATTTTCCACAATGTGCGAATCGTTGGAATGACCGGCTTTGTCCTAAACAACGTAAAGAGAAAGTGTTTTGTGATGAATGTGAAAATACCAAATGGATAAGTCTGGATGTAAAAAAATAATTGCTCATTTGTTAGGCACAAAAGAAGATGGATCAGATGTAATAGGTGTATATCCTTTATTGCCAGAAGCACTTAGAAAAATGTGTGAGAGAAAGTAATCTCATGAATCCAAGATGTCAGAAGTTGTCCGAGCTGGATGCAAAAACAGCAGAAATGGATAAAGAATGGTATGCAAAACGTGATTCGAAGACAGACGAACCTGCGAAAATCGCAAAGATATATGTGACTGTATATTATGCTGAAAAAGGTGAACAGAAGCTGCATCATTTCAAGAAGTCAATGGATATTGGAAATGGACATGGCGGTATTGTAAGTCAGTTGAAGTATGACAATGAAATGAAGCTTACAGATGAATATTGGATTAATTACCAGAAAGGCAAAGGAAGTGAAGCGTTCCAGAAATATATGGAAGATCTGACAGACATGCAGAATCATGTACTTCCGTATCTGCAGAGCTTTTGCAACTTGGAAGAAAAAGGTGTGAAGGAGAGACGAGAACAGCAGATAGCAGAAAGAAATGAAGGAAGAGCAGATGAGCGGGGAACAAGCAACGAAACAAATGCAGTGGTTAAGGATGCAGGAATAACAGATAGAAAACCGGTACAGCAGAAGCAGGAGGTAGCTGGAAAAGATAAGAAATTATCCATTCATGAACGACTTGAGATCAATAAGATGATTATTCAAGAAAAGCAGGGAAAAGATAAGCCGGAGAGAGGAGCTGATTTGAGTGTAAGGACGGTGTAGTATTAAGATAGAATGGAGTCGGAGGTCACGGATAACAATGTGGCTTTCGGCTTTTTGTTTTGAATGATTTGTGCTTCAAAGTTTTATGTGACAAATGAAACAACCTATGATATTATAATTGCTACAGTAGATATAAGGATCGTGACCTGTGTATCAAATTCGCAACAGATTATGAGAATCTCTACGGATATGCTCATGGTGTTGTAAAAACTAAGAAACAGAAAAAAGAAGCAGATAACAACAGGCGGTATGCTGCATATTATAATCAAATATGTATGATTTAAGCGTCACAATCCCTTTTTGCCGAATTTAGTCACAATATATTGTTGTGATATATGAAATGAATATACTAAATATAGTATCCTTGGTTATTAAATTACCCTTTTGACGCTCTAATCTTATTTGGGAAAAAAGATCTTCCGGAAAAATATGAAAAAAATAGGGGAACTGATTCGGTAGGCCTGGTATTTATAAAAATATGGGAAAGAGAAAAAGTGTCTTTGGTTGCATTGACAATCTTGATCGTGTTGTGTTCGCAGTTTGTCGGGATAATAAAGTATAAAATTGAAAAAAGAAATAACGGGCGAAAATGATGGAGTGTTTATCATTTTCGTTTTTTTAATGTATCAGTAATAGAGGATAATTGCGAATTATCCTTTATTTAGAAGCTTATACGGGCGACATATGATGTGGAAATAAGATATAATATGACCAAAAGGACATAAAAAGTGGGAGGAGTCTATAATGGATTTGCATAGAGCTGTTATTGAGCGCATAAAGGACATCATTGAGTTAAAGGGAATTACTGTTAATGAAGCGGCTGTTCGTTCTAAAGTACCGCCATCTACATTGAAAAACATCTTGTATGGAAACAGCAGAAATGTTGGTATCGTTACGATCAAAAAGTTATGTGATGGTCTAGGAATATCAGTTCAAGAATTTTTCGAGGACATTATTTTTGAAAATTTGAGGTAGGTACTCGGATGGTAGTGAAATGTTTTGTTTTGGAATATAAAAATTGCAAAAAGATATATAAAACATACTAAAAGGACTAATATCAGAATGAAAAAAACACTAATTAGAGTTAAATAATACCTATAGGTTTCGAAAATCATATCTAAAGGGTTATTCAAATTTGTCGATTTAAAAGTATACTTAATACTTAAAGAACGATAAAGGAGTAAACCAACATGCAAGGAAAACACAAATGTAGTGTAAACAGGGATCTGTATAAGAATATCGGGAATCGTGTGTTGATTAAGAGGCGAGAATTGCATTATACGCAGGAGCAGATGGCTGAAATTTTGGGAGTTAGTTCAGGCTTTTATGGAATGATTGAGAGGGGAGAAAAGGCTCCAAGTATTGAGAAATTGATTATAATATATGAAGAATTGGGAATAGATATCACATATCTATTGACGGGACAAGAAGAACGAAACAATATATCCAATTATATTGAACGCTGTCCAAAAGAGAAAAGATATGATTTTGAGCAACTGATCAAGTATGCTTTGAATTTGGTTAATGTGAAATAATAATCTTTAATAAGTACAGAAAAGAAAGCGTTGTTTTATTTGGGATTTAATCATTTGATGATCTGTGATGACAATTATATTGAAGAATAAGTAAGGCATTAATAGTAATACAGATTTTTTCAAAATTTCATCTTTGCAGATAAAAACAGATGTTTTGATCTGAAAAATGTTTTTTTGTTGTGTATGACTAGACTGATAAAAATAATTTAGAGGTGATTTTGTGCTATGTTTAAAATTGCGATTTGTGATGATGATGTTAATTATAGAACGCTTATTAGAAACATAATTTCAGATGACAATACTGTAGGTAAGAATGTCTTGTTTTTCGAATATCCTTCAGGAGAAAGTCTTTTGGCCGATGTTCATCAAATGCATAATTTACTTTTCCTGGATATTCAGATGTCAGGGTTGAACGGAAATGAAACTGCAAAAGCATTTCGTAAAATTAATAAAGGAGCTGTTTTGATCTTCTGTACTAATTATCAATATCCAACAACTGAATCTTTTAAAGTGCAGCCATATAGGTATGTAATGAAAGATATTAACAATCAAATGTTGATAGAAGAAATGCCCGACATTATTAGGGAAATGGAAAGCCACAGTGAGATACAGTACCTTAATATTACAGAGGATGGGCGATTATCAAGAATTTCAATTAAACATATTTTATACATATCTGTAATAAAAAGAGGTTCTGCGGTTCATTATTATACAGACGAAGGAACTAAAGAAGTATATTGCCGTGAGAATGTCCGGGATTTATATAATCAACTATCCGAGAAAGGATTTGAATATGCTCATAACAGTTATATAGTTAATATGTCCAATATAATACATGTTAATAAAAATATTATTACTTTGAAGGATAATACGGAATTGAATATTTCAAGATCTAAACAGAGAGATTTCGACAATAGTTTTTCTGCCTTTTTATGTATGAGGTATAAGAGAAAATGAAAATATATATAATTGGAGAAAATTTGTTGACATGTTGTTTTGAATTGATAATGCTGAAAAGTTTTTCAAAAGCACTATTACATAATCGGAGGAAGAGAGATGAGTTATTTAATCCTGCGGCTGTAATCTTAACATTAGGGTTATTACTATTGGCTAATAGCTATAGTAGTTCTACAATAAATTTGCTTAGTGTGCCTATAATTTATTGTGCATATATAGTAATTTGTTATTCGGATTCATTGTTAAAATGTATTAGTATTGCAGTGTGCTTTTATATGTTGGCTATGGCTCCGGAATTTATAGTATCAACGATTTTTAGTTTGAATTGTTATCATGATGCGGAAACTGCTTTAGGAAATGAATTGAGTGGTTTATGCCTAACATTGATTGCAAAAATAATAACATTTATAATTGTGAAATGTGTAGAGCAAATTCATAAAAGGCACGAATATGAAGAAGTAAATAATGGGATTTTTTGTTCTTTGTTGGTATTGCCGATTGCAACAATGACATTGTTGATTGCGTTATTTTATGCTGATATACATATACCAGTTAATAATAAACTGTTTTTAGAAATTGGAACAGGTATGCTGCTATTTGCAAATGCTTTTATGTTCTATTTATTTGACAAGCTAATTGAAACTATGGAAAAGGCATATAAGATGGAACGGCTTTATGTAAAAAGTGAAACCGAGAATAAGCATTATCAGCAATTGGAACGGATCAATGATAAACATAGAGCATTGATGCATGATATTAAAAAATATATCAGAACTGCGGCGGAACTGATTCAGAACAACGAAAATGTTTCGGCCTTGCAGATATTTGAAAAACTCGATATAGAAATAAGAAACACATCCGCATCCACTATTGATTATTGTACAAATAAATTGCTAAATGCGATTTTATGTGAAAGAAAAACAAAGGCAAATGAATTGGGAATTGAATATAAAGTTAATCTTTCATTGGACTTATATACAGAGTATATAGATGATATTGATTTAATATCGATTGTTGGAAATTTAATTGATAATGCAATTGAAGCTGCGGCAAAATTGAAGGATAAAGGTTTTGTAAATATTGAAATGTTTATGGCAAATGAAGGACATTTTATGGTTTGGGAGGTAAGCAATAATTTTCTGATACCGCCAGTCGTGGAAAACGGGGGCTTTATTACAAGTAAGCGTAATATGTCTGAGCATGGAATTGGAATTCACACTGTTGAGAAGATTGTAAAGTCTTATGGGGGTACACTTAAAATTGATATTGATAATAAAGTTTTTATCGCGTCTATAATTTTTCAAGTAGACAAAAGTGGTCTGTAATAGTACAGACTTCTTTTTTTTGCAAAAATTTCCAAGTTAGATGTCATTTTTGCCTCGGGGATTGTGAATATATGAAAAATATAGTATAAGATTAAAAAAAGAAATGGAGGATTTGTGATATGAAAAAACTCAGAAATAAGAGTCTTGTAAAATTTATGGGAATAGTAAATACTTTGGCCTTAGTATTGGTTGCGCAAACTGCAAACTCTACTTGTGCATGGATTTTGGGACAGCCAGAGGAACCTGATGAAGTCAAGATGATGAGGAAATTTTAGATGGCTAAAAAGATTGCCAGTCAGCTATTCGCTTTTCAATGTAAGCATGGCATATTGGATGAGAAAGACCGGAGACTTTATGAGTATGCATATAATTTGTTATTCTGCAGAGTTAGTGTATATTTACTGATTGTTATTGTAGGTATATGGCAAGAAAATCTAAAGCAGAGCTTTGTTTTTTTGTTAGCGTTTATTGCATTAAGGCAATATGCCGGGGGAATACATTTAAAGAAAGAAGAAGTTTGTATTGTTGCATCTGGTACTATGGTTTGTATGGTGGGGCAGTATCTGAAATATCAACCACTTCCTTCCTATTCAACTATCGTGATATGGATGGCTGCTGATATCCTTATTTTTCTTTTGACACCAATAGGCTGCAGTAATAAGAAGCTTGACCCAATAGAGCATAAAGTTTATGGAAGGCGTTCACGAATTATTCTTACAGTAGAGTGCCTGATGGTGGTTTATATGCTATACGCGGGTTGCTTGTGGCTTGCAAAAGGAATTATGGTTGCACAAATAATTTTAGCAATGAGCCTATTGAGCGAATGTATGAAAGAGAAAATATTAAGTTGCGATTAATGAACTTGATCCCGATCAGGAGTAATAAGATGAATGAATATATAGTACCATTAGATGAAAAAAATATAAATATAACGCATTTCGCTGTTTCAAAGCTATTTGATTTCGAACAAACCAAAGAATTAATTGCTTTGTTGTAGCGATTGTTATATATAGATTTTTTCATTTTTGATGACAAGTATAAAGAATGCTTATTATCAAAAGTAGAAGATATTTTAAGTCGAGAATTAGATATATATTGTGAAGAATTAAAAGAACAAAAAGAATTGATAAAGCATTTTATAAGTTTGTTACCAGAAATAAGAAAACTGGTTATTTCTGACATTGAGGCGGCATATAAGGGGATTCGGCAGCTAATAGTCCAGTGGAGATTATTGCTGCTTATCCTGGGCCGTTTGCAATTATGACCCAAAGAGTTGCCAACACTCTCTATAAAATGAATATACCCATTCTACCAAGACGGATGACAGAATATGCACATTCTATAACTGGTATTGATATTCATCCTGGAGCAAGTATTGGCGAAAGCTTTTTCATAGATCATGGAACGGGAGTTGTGATTGGAGAGACTACGATTATAGGAAAACGTGTAAAAGTGTATCAAGGTGTGACGTTGGGAGCATTGTCTACGAGTGGAGGACAGAAATTGAAGCATATTAAGCGGTATCCGACTGTGGAAGACAATGTTACTATTTATGCGGGTGCAACTATCTTAGGCGGTGCGACCAAAATTGGAAAAGCGTCAATTATTGGTGGAAATACTTGGATTACCGAGTCAGTTCCAGCGTTTTCAAGAGTTAGCCAGAATGTTATGGATTTTGAAATACGGCAAATTTCTAGGAGGGATTAGATGTGTATAACAAATTGGTAAAGAATTATGAAAATATTGCGGATAATAGGGTTACATTATTTTGTCTGCCCTTTGCTGGTGGCGGCGCATCCGCATATAATGGTTGGATTAAAAAAATGCAGGAGACAATTACCGTATGTCCAATACAATTACCAGGACGGGAAGAACGAATTATGGATAAGCCATATAGTGATATGAATTCTTTGCTGGATGATTTGGTTGGGATAATTTCAAATTTTGCAAATACTCCGTATGCATTATGGGGACACAGTATGGGCGGAAAAATTGCTTATGAATTGGAAAAAAGATTAGAAAATGGTGGATATATTGCAAAATACTTTATTGTGTCTAGTAGTAGGGTGCCGCATATTCCAGAGCCAAATCCTATTTATCATTTATCTGATACAGAATTTAAGACGGAACTTGAAAGATTTGAAGGAACACCAAAGGAAGTTTTAAAAAATGATGATTTGCTAAACTTCTTTCTACCTATGCTTAGAGCAGATTTTACTATGGACGAAACCTATTGTGTAAAGGAACCTGTTCCATTAAAATGCCCGATTATTGCATTTGGTGGAACAGAGGATAAAGAAGCAAAAGAAGAAGATGTAAAAGCCTGGAATAGTTATACAGTAAATGGGTTTAGACACCAGATGTTTCCGGGAGGACATTTTTATATAAAAGATCAGGAAGTGAAATTGATTGATGCGATTATAAAGGTAAACAGGTGTTTTAGCCATAATGATAATTAGAAGATTTGAGAATTGGGATCTTTTGCATATTTCAACTTTAGTATTAGAGCGAGAAGAAATTCATATTTGGTGCATACGATGGACTAAAATCACAGCCTGGATATTGGATCATTGGAATGTTATGTGTGATGATGAAAAAAATGCTGCTCAAAAATTTATAAAGCATGATGATCAAATGAGGTATGCGGTGGGGAAAATTATGAGCAGACTAATTTTAGCTAGATATATGAATATTTCAGAAAGGAATATTCTTATTTCAAAAAACAAATATGGTAAACCGTTTATTCGTCAGTTGGAAATGGAAGAGCCTATTCAATATAATATTTCACATTCAGGAGAGTTCGTGCTTTTAGCTGTTACAAAGTATTCTGAAATTGGCATTGATATTGAACTTTTAAGAGAATTACCAGATTATTTGGAAATTGCGCAAACTGTTTTTTCACCAGAAGAGGCAGAAATTATAAAAGATAGTAATAGTCCAAATATATTTTTTTGTTATTGGACGGCTAAAGAAGCGTATGTAAAAGCGCTTGGCACGGGACTTTTTACAAATTTAAAGTTATTTATGATTGAAAGGAATGAAATCATAGATTGTGGCGGAAGAAAAAAGGAGTGGAAATTAATTCGTTTATATATTGCGGAAAATTACGTTTCGCATATTGCTGTAAAACTTGAATATATAGGAGAATCAAATGAAAAATTTAGAGAAGAGAATATGGATTTCTAAGAAGTACACTATTGGCCAGTGGATAAATGAATCAATAAAAACTCATAGTAAAAAAACGGCTATTGTTGATGGAAGAACACGTATTACTTATGCAGATCTCGGAATTCAAATAAATCATTACTCAAGTTATTTTTTTCAGAGGGGAATCAGGAAGGGACATAAGGTAGTGGTTCAATTAAATAATACAAAAGAATATGTATTTTCTGTTTTGGCTTTAATACAGATTGGCGCAATACCAGTTTTGGCAAACTATGTGCTCAGGGATAAAGAAATTACTGGTATTATAGAGCGGAGTGCGGCCATTGCATATGTTTATCCGGAAGAAGCATTAGGGTTCTCATATAAAAATATGGCGGAACGGGTGAAAAAACGAAATGGACAGTTACTTTTCGTTACTTCAGTTTCCGAAATTGAAATGAGTTCTTTTAATGATAGAAAAATTACATTGGCAACTTCTAAGTTGACTGATATAGCGGTGTTGATGCTTTCTGGTGGCACTACAGGTATTCCTAAAATTGTACCTTTATCACATGAAATGATTTATTGGCATATAAAATGCTACATTGATAAATTCGGATTCGATGAAGATTCTGTGTATTTAGGAATATTGCCATTTACTCATAAATTTGCTTTTTATTCGCCTGGACTTTTAAACAGTTTGTTTGTTGGTGGTACAGTAGTTATGTGTAAAACGGGCAGTTACGATGAGATTTTTCCACTAATTGAAAGGGAAAAAGTTACGATTACGGGTATTGTACCATCTTTGGCTCGTATGTGGTTAGAAGTCTTATCGTGGGATAATAGTTTTAATTTAAGTAGTTTAAAAAGGATTGTTATAGGTGGCGCATTAGTTGAAAAAGAATTGATCAAGGATATGGTTAAACAGTTTCCGTGTGATATCCATATTGGATATGGCGCAACAGAAGGAATCATTATGTACAATGTGTTTAATCGTAATAGTTCGAGAATCAATAATGGGTATAAATATTTGATATCAGGGTACGAGGATGTAAAAATAGTAGATTCTGAAGAAAAAACAGTAGAAATTGGACAGCCTGGTGAAATTGTAATAAAAGGTCCGTATACAATCAAAGAATACTTTAATATTGATGATAATACTGGGGAAAAATTTACGCATGATGGTTTCTATCGTACAGGAGATAAAGCTATTTTCAATCAAAGTGGCGAGTATGAAATTATTGGGCGGATTGTAGACCAGATAAATAGAGTAGGTGAAAAAATTAATCCGCAAGAAATAGAGTCTTATTTATGTGAATGTGTTGGTGTGAAAGAAGCTGTCGTTGTTGGTGTGAAAGATGAATTGCTGGGGGAAAGAATTTGTGCGTTTGTTATTCCAGATAAGATGAAGGAGATAACTAACGGTGCAGAGTTGAAGAGAGATTTAGAGGCAAAGGGAATTGCTCGTTATAAATTACCGGATCAGATTTTATTAACAGATAGTTTTCCTGTTACACCAATTAACAAAATAGATAAAGAAAGATTGAGAAATTTAGCCAGTATGCAGAAAGGGAGGTAGAGACTTTGAAATCAATTAGATTTGAAGACTTTGAAATACTAATAAAAGAGATATTGATGCTAGACAAGGATATTTCTTTGAAAAAGCTGAATTTGTTAGAAATAGGACTAAATTCTTTGCAAACAATGAGAATTGTAAACCGATTAAAACAAATGGGGGCTGTGATTTCATTTGCGGAATTGATGGAAAAACCCTACATTGAAAAATGGTGGGAAATATTGTCTGAAAGAATGAAATTGGAAGATTTGCTTAGTGATCAAAAAGATACAAAAGCAATTTCAAAGGAAAGTAATTCTTTAACGGATGTGCAATATGCATATTGGATTGGCAGAGGGAAAAAACAGATTTTAGGAGGCGTATCTTGTCATGCATATTTTGAATTTAAGGGATCAGTTTTAGACATTGGCAAATTAAAAGAGGCTTGGCATAAAATTCAATATAGACACCCGATGCTTCGGGCAAGGTTTTTGGAGAACGGAACGCAGCAGATAATAGAACGAAACAAATTTTCAAATGAATTGCTTGTTTATGATTTAAGAGGGAAACAATCTGAAATAGAAGAACATCTTTTAAAGGTTAGAACAACTAATTCCCATCGAGTATTTGATATCGAGAAGGGGCATGTAGCATCATTAGAAGTTACTATTATTAATAACAAAGAATATGTTATCCATTTTGATATTGATTTATTAGTAGCAGATTTGAAGAGTATCAGAATAGTTTTAAATGATTTAGCTGCTCTATATGGCGAAAAATATCTGCCTGAACTGCCTGACAATGTTAATTTTATGAACTATATAGTGAATACCAAACAATCTGATTATATTAAGGATCGGGAGTATTGGAACCAGAAAATGGACGATATGCCAGGGATGCCAGAACTTCCAATTTGTAAGAAAATTATTCAGATTAAAAAACCTGTTTTTAAACGCAGAAACTTTTTTTTAGATGAAAATAGATGGAGACGCCTATTGGAGATATGTGCATTCAGACAAGTTACACCTGCAATGGTACTTCTTTCTCTGTATGCAGAGGTACTTGGAAAATTTAGTAATTCTTCAAGATTTATAATTAATGTTCCATTTTTTGGAAGACCATTGGATGTGGAAAATATAAATTTCGTAGTGGGAGATTTTACTAATATCTTACTTCTTCCAATAGATATTTCTGGAAAAAATCAGTTTATAGATCAAGTTTACAATATTACAGAAATATTTATGGAAGTAATGAAGCACAATTCCTACTCAGGAGTAGAAGTAATTCGTGACTTATTAAAAAAAGACGCTGGAAATAAACTCATTGCACCGGTTGTTTTTTCGTGTAATTATGATGAAACCATGGTGCCGGCGTTATTTGAAAAAAAGTTAGGAAAATTAGATTATATAAGCACACAAACGCCGCAAGTGCTCATTGATTTTCAAATTTTAAAAATGACAGAAGGTATACTTTTTTCTTGGGATGTGGTTGATGAAGCTTTTTGTAAAGGGACTATTGATACAATGTTTGATTGCTATACTAAGGCGTTGGAACATCTTATTGAGCAGCCTGATATTTGGAACAAAAAGATAGAATTTGTGGAAGCGAATTCTTTTCCTGAACGATACGAAAATATTACAACATTGGGAAAAACAAAGGGTTACATTCATGATAAAGTTTTTTTAAACATGGAGAAGAAATCGAAAAACATTGCAGTGTTTGAGACCGATACACATAAAAGTATTACATATCAGGAGTTGCAAATAAAGGTTGAAAATTTGAGTTGGACATTGATTGAAGCTGGTGTACATAAAGAAGATAAAGTTGGAATTTATCTTCCAAAAGGAAGCAGTCAGATAGTTGCAGTATTAGCGATATTAGGCATTGGTGCATGTTATGTTCCTATTGGTGTAAATCAACCGTTACAACGGATGAAGGGCATGTTGTTAAAAGCAAATATAAAAACTATTATATCGGATGAAAATGGTGGGAAATATTTGCAAGAAAATGTTCAACAGAATATAGTGTTGGTCAATACCAAAAATGAAAGAAAGAGTTCTTATGATACCATACCCGATAGTCCAGAAAAATCATCGTATGTTATTTTTACATCTGGAACTACAGGAGATCCAAAGGGAGTAGAAATATCACATCGAAGTGCGTGGAATACGATCAGTGAAGTGAATAAAATATGCTGCGTAGATGAGTATTCGAAAATACTATCTGTATCGGCATTAGAATTTGATTTATCGGTATATGATATATTTGGAATTTTGTCCGAGGGAGGCACAGTTGTAGTAGTTAGTGAAAATGCGAGAAGAGATGCAGCAGTGTGGGCAAATGCTATTGTGGATTATAGTATTACCATATGGAATTCTGTCCCTTATCTTTTGAATATGTTGTTGACTGTTGCTGAAACTGAGGGGAAGGTATTTTCATCTCTAAAGAAAGTTATTTTATCTGGAGATTGGATCGGCTTGGACTTACCGGAAAGATTAAAAAAAATCGCTCCGAATGCAGAAATGGTTGCAATGGGTGGAGCAACTGAGGCTGCGATTTGGTCAAACTTTATAAAAGTACAGTTGCCACTGCCTTCCAAATGGGTATCGATTCCCTACGGTAAACCATTAGCAGGGCAACTGTATAGAGTAGTTGACCAAACAGGGAAAGACTGCCCGAACTGGGTTTCTGGAGAACTATGGATTGGCGGAGATGGAGTTGCAAAAGGTTACATCGGTGATGATGCATTAACAGAAGAAAAATTTGTATATGAAGGCGGAATAAGATGGTATAAAACAGGAGATATGGGACGATTTTGGTCTGATGGAACAATTGAATTTTTAGGAAGAAAGGATACTCAAGTAAAAGTAAGAGGACATAGAATTGAGCTTGGAGAAATTGAATCTGTTTTAAATCAATATCCAGGAATCATAGGTTCTGTGGTTGATGTGGTAGGTATCAAGGAAAGTAAAAAAATATATGCGTATATTATAAGCCGGCAAAAAAACTTAGATTTTGAATCTATAGAACAATTCTTAAAATCCTACCTACCTGAATATATGATACCTTCTAAATTTGTAATTGGAGAAAAAATGCCACTGTCGCTTAATGGAAAGGTGGAGCGTTCATATGTCAGAAGCGTTTTGGAAGATAATCTGAGTGTGGAATCAGCAAACTATGAAGAACCTATAGGAACCACTGAAATTGCAATTAGTTCAATTTGGAAAGAAGTTTTGAAGGTAGAAAAATTATCAAGAAATGATGATTTTTTTGAGATTGGAGGCGACAGTCTTAAAGCGGTTAGTATAATGTCCCAATTAAAGCAAAAAAATTTGGTACCAATCAATACATCTGTTCAAATTTTATTTACGGATTCAACGATTAAAAAATTTGCTGAACAGATTAATAGGTTGAATATGGAAGAAAACCAGGAAACCGAAATTAATACAATCTAAAAAACTATAAGGAGAAAAAATATGGATGTACAGAATTTAATCAATGAACTGGCAGAGAAAGAAATTACGCTGTGGTGTGAAGGTGCTAATTTAAAATATAAGGCACCAAAGGGCGCTATGACTGCTGATCTGTTAAGCAAAATTAAAAGTGGAAAAAGCGAAATCATTGACTTCCTGAATGAACATGGAAATTTACAGTTTGTTCGTAATACAAAAGGGCGATATGAAAAATTTCCTTTGACGGATATACAGAATTCGTATGTTGTAGGAAGAAATACGATGTATGAATTGGGAGGCGTGGCTTGCCATGGCTATATTGAAATGTCATTTGATAAGGTATTAGACATAAAGCAATTGGAAATAGCATGGAACAAAGTTATTCAAAAACACGATATGCTAAGAGCAATTGTATCGAATTCTGGCTATCAAATTGTGCAAGAAGCTGTTCCATATGTGACTATTCAATGTTTAGACTTGCGCATTACAGAGGGAAATAATGAAACAGATAAAAATGATTTCCGCAGACGATTAGCAAATAAGCAGTATGAACTTGGAAAGTGGCCGATGTGTGATTTGGCACTTACTGTTGAAAATGAGAAGAGTATTATTCATTTATCATTGGACATGTTAATTGCTGATTTTGTGAGTACGAATATCATCTTGCATGATTTAGAAACTTTTTATGAGAATCCTGATTTAATAATTGTGCCTACAACATTGTATAGAGATGTGGTGTTATATCAAAATCAGAAGAGAACAATCAAAACGGTAGAAAGAAATGTTGCAGAAAAATATTGGAGTGACAAAATACCATCTATGGGAGAGGCTCCTGATTTGCCCTTGAAGGATGATTATGCGCTGGACAATGCGAAATTTATGCAAAAGAAAGTGTTCTTAAATCACGATATGTGGATGAGCTTTGTGGAGAATGCACGTAAGTTTAAAGTGACACCTTCCATACTTATTATGGCTTCATTTGCGGAAGTTTTGGGGTTGTGGTCATCTAATAATAAGTTCTGCATTAATACAACTATTTTGAATAGACCTAATGTAACTCAGGATGTTAATAAAATAGTTGGAGATTTTACAGATGTTAATGTGACAGCGATAGCTTTGGATTTTTCAAAGAATTTCATCGAAAGGGCAAGAACTATACAAAATGATTTATGGGTAGACTTAGAGCATAATGCATTTTCTGGTGTTGAGGTTTTGAGGAAGATGACCAAAGATAGGAAAAAGAATATTATCATACCAGTTGTTTATACAAGCACAGTAGGTATGGCAGCAGGTGATGATATGACTGTAAAGAATCCCATTACTTATAAAATAAGTCAGACTCCCCAGGTATATATTGATTGTCAGGCTGCTGAAGAAAACAATGGATGTACAATAAATTGGGATGTAAGAGATGGGGTTTTTGATGATTTTATTATTGAAGCTATGTTTGAAAGCTTTAAAGAATTATTGTTATCTTCGTGCGAAACCATGAATAATCGTTTTGAAGAAAAACAGCCAGTATATTTACCATCTGATATGCGCTCTGTTCGTGAGAAGATAAATGATACAAAAGAAAGTATTTCTCCTTATATGATGATGGAAGGATTTGCTGGATCATTAGAAAAGTATTCTAATAAAACTGCTCTTATCACGCCCAATGGTGAGTACACATATAGCGCTTTGGGTAAATATGTGGCAACAGTCTATGACATACTGAAAAAAGAAGGAGTGGGAAAGGGCGATATTGTAGGAGTTGATATTAGTAAAGGAGTTTGGCAGATTGCGTCAGTATTAGGAATTCTATTTGCTGAAGCGCTATATGTTCCTTTAGATACAAATCAGCCTTTAAAACGAAAGGAAAAAATAGTAAATAGTGCTGGAATAAATTTAATATTGACAGAACAAGAAAACTTAGTCTTGAGTAATAATTGTAAGGTTTTAAATGTGACTGAGATTAAAACACTGAAAGACTCATTTGAAATTCCGGCAATAGAAAAAGATTATGATCGGCCAGCATATATTATTTTCACATCTGGAACAACAGGTGAGCCTAAAGGTGTAATTATTACACATAGGGCTGCTATGAATACAATTTGTAATATTAATCAGAAATACAATATTACTGAGCGGGATGTTTTCTTTGGTTTGGCCAATTTGTCCTTTGACTTATCAGTTTATGATATTTTTGGATGTTATCAAGTGGGAGGAACATTGGTGCTGCCAGATTCAAGCAGTATTAAGGATCCAAAGCAATTAACAGAATTACTTGTTGTTCATGGTGTTACAGTTTGGAATTCAGTTCCGGCACAGATGCAAATGGTTATTAATTATATGGAGAACTCAAAAGTGAATTCGGACATAGAACTAAGAGTGGTATTACTCTCTGGAGACTGGATACCGGTTAATCTTCCGAAGAAAATATATGAGAAATTTAATAAAAGTAGAGTGGTAAGTTTGGGAGGAGCAACCGAAGCATCTATATGGTCGATTTACTATGACATACAGCGTGAAGATGATTTTGAAAAAAGCATTCCATATGGCTATCCTCTGGCAAATCAGAAATTTTATGTGTTAAATGAAAATCTTCAGAGCTGCCCTGATTATGTAGTTGGGAGTTTATATATTGCTGGTGTTGGCCTTTCAGCAGGGTATTTGAATGACGAAAAGTTAAACCAAGAAAAATATAAATACTTACCAGAAACAGGAGAGAAAATATATAAAACAGGCGATATCGGATGTTATACAAGAGATGGCATCATCTTGTTTAAGGGCCGAGAAGCTGGAGATGAACAGGTAAAAATACATGGACATAGAGTCGAACTTGCAGAAATACGTTCTGTATTAAATGAGCATCCGTTAGTAGAATCATCTGTGGTATTGGCTATGGGAGAATCCGCCGAGGATTTACATATTAATGCTGTTGTAGCCCCTGTAAAGAAGAAGGAACTGACATCCATCCATATAACAAATGCTGAAAAAGAGAATTTGGAAAAATTAGAGAAATATTATGAAGAAGAAATTGATCAGGATTTATTTGAAAGATGGATTAATAAATCAGAGGAAGTTGTAACATCTGATATTTTTAATACATTCCGTTGTTATAGTATCTTCGATAAAAATGATACGGTATACAGTTTTGATGAAATTGTCCAGAAGATGCAGATTCCTGAAAAGCTTCATAAATTAACAAAGCGTTGGCTTCGTGTGTTGATTAAGGAAAAGGTTATAGAAGAAAAAGAAGGAGGATATCAGCTTATTCAGCAGGAAAAAGATTTTGATTCCTTTAAACTGTGGGACGAGTTTTATCAAATTGAAAACAAATTTGGATATAGTCGTGAATTGGTGGATTATTTAAAACAATCTAGCGATTTACTGCCGGAATTGATTCAGGGAAAAGAAGATCCTTTAAATATTTTGTTTCCTAAAGGAGAAATGGACCCTGCATTGGCTGCATACCATGATAACCAAATCAATAAAATGTTGAATGATATAGCGAAAGCAGAAATCGGTTTTCTGTGTCGAGAAAAAAATCAAAATAAGAAAAGGACATTTAGGATTCTTGAGGTTGGAGCTGGTGTTGGGGGCACCTCTTTGGATGTAATACCTAGTCTAGATGGAATGGAGGTAGAATATTATTTCACGGATTTGTCAACGTTTTTCCTTAATAGGGCACAAGATAATTTCGGCAAGTACGATTGGGTAAAATATGGCATTTTTGATATTAATAAAGAATTTGCGATTCAGGGATATGACGAGTTTTCTTTTGATTTAATATTGTGTGCAAATGTTCTTCATAACTCAAGGAATATTCATGATGTTATGGAAAACTTAAAGGGATTGTTGACGGATAATGGAAGCATGGTCATTTTGGAAGAGACACGTACCAGTTATATTCTTTTAACATCAATGGAATTTAAAGATGGTTTGACAGGCTTCACGGATGAAAGATCGGAGAATGAGCAGACTTTCTTTACGAGAAATCAGTGGGAAAGCGTGTTTGCGTCTCATAAAGGAGAGATTGTGTTTGAATTTCCATCAAACGAAAGTAAATTAGATCTTTCAGGACAGACGATATATGTAACACGTTTTGTAAATGAGTTAGAGCCTATTCGCAAGCATGATGTACGTATGTATTTGGAAGAGCAGGTATCGCCATATATGGTTCCAGCTAATATTTTGGTTATACCAGAAATACCGCTTACGAGTAATAGAAAAGTTGATACTAAGGCGGTAAAGAATTATTTTATGGGAATTGAAGAAACCAACAAAAAAGGTGGAACTGAGCTGCCACAAACAGATTTGGAAAAACGAATTGCTGATATATGGTGTAAGGAATTAAATATTAGCAATATAGGCAGAAATGATAGCTTTTATCTTGTTGGTGGAGATTCTTTGTTGATAGCACAGGTTATTGGAAAAATGCTTGAAAAAATTCCGGAGGCAGAAGGATGGGAATGGAGTGCACTATTAACCGAAATGATGCAGACACCTACTATAAAAGGAATAGCTGAAAAAATTGAAGCATTTCAGAAAGATACAGACTATGTGATAGACCCATGCCTTGTACAACTGAAAAAGAGTGTAAAGGAAAACTCACAATCAGTAGCAAAGGTTTTGTTTCATGCAGGCACAGGAACATTGACCCCGTATAACACACTTCTTTCTTATATTGAGAAAGATAGTAAAGAAAATGAAGCAATAATAGGTTTTACTTTTGGAGATGATGCCGATTATATTTCCATGGAGACAAGTCAGACGTTCCGTTTGCTCGGAGAAAAATATGGTAAGATTTTGAATAAATTGGGATATTCTAATTATATTCTTATAGGTCATTGTGTTGGTGGCTTGATTGCTCTTGAAACGGCTCAGTATTTACAGAAAAAGAATGTTCAAGTTTCTGATGTGACATTAATTAGTTCCAATATACCTAAGCAAAAAAATCAAACTATTTTATCGCAGGCAACTGATGAAATATATCGGAAAACTTTGCAATCTAGCTTGGACAATGAGATTCTGCTTGAGAGAATATTTGCAAAACTTATCGGTGCGGATGCTTATAAAGCAGGGTATCAAGTTGATGAAGAACGGCTACAGCAATATATCGAATATATTGTTGATCAAGGAACAGGAGATATTACTGTTGAGGCATTGTGTAATACTGGCGGTAAATTTGAAGATGTGGCCGAGGAATTCCGTCTTTTGGCGAGCAAATCTGTGTCTGAGAGGTTAAATGCATTATACAATATAATTGAAAGACCAAACGGGGAGTTGATGGAACATCAATTAAAAATGTTAAATATTCTATTTAGAGTTTTTTCACAGAATTTCCGGTGTGTTTCGACATATGAGCCGAAGCCGTATTATGGAAATATGAGAATACTCTGCTGTGAGATTCAAGGGGGACATTTTTATCCGGGATTTTTTGCGGAAGACTATGAAACCTGGAAACCTTATGCAAAAGGGAAGCTGACGTTTGAGTTAATCAAAGGTTGGCATCTTGATTGCATTACCGAACCGAATTTGGGAGAAAACATAAAGAAGATGTTAGACTTTAATTACTGATCTTGTTACGTCAGGGCTATATACAATATCGTATATGGCCCTGGCAGAAAGGAAAATGAGAATTATGTCAGATAAAAAAATAGGCGTATTAGGTGGCAGTGGAGAAATAGGAAAAAGATGTGTCAATATTTTGACAGAAAAAGGATATACTGTAATGGCTTCCTATCGAACACGGAAACCTATGGAAAACAATGAAAATGTATATGTTCAGTTAGATATTTGCAATGAAAATGAATTGTGTATGTTTATGGCTAATTGTGATGTGGTTATAAACTGTGCAGGAGCTTCCTTCATCAATGGAGAAAAGATTGCAAGGACTGCAGCAAAAATGAAGATTCCTTTGGTAGATCCGTCAGGCGAGTCTTTTCTCGAAGAGCGTATTAAAGATATACAGAAGGATAATGTTTTTGTTTTGTCTAGTGGCTGTTTTCCTGGAATGACAGGAGTTCTTTTGAACTTTTTGTGTAGCCAATTTGATGATGTTAAGTCTTTATCAGGGATGAGTATCAGTACAGAAATTCCTAGCCAATCAGCCATAGAAGATTTCATTTTGACTAATATTGCAGGATTTGGTCAGCCTTTAAAATATTATAATAATGGAGAATATGTTAGAGATGAGCAGATTTTTTATGAAATAGTAAGAAACAGTGAGTTTAAGCTGCAAAACTATTATACGGTTGAATTGGAACGAGTAGTTAAAAAATATCGTCCCGAAAAGGCAAATTGGTACAATGTTCTTTTTGCAGAAGAGATTATGAAAAAAATGCAGGAAGCAGTTGTGCAGTTTAGCGCAAGAGGATACAGCGATGAGTTTAGAAGGATTGTAGCAGAAATTAAGAAAATATTTGCTGATAATGTGAAAAATAATGAAGCTTTTAATTTCCTTAAGGTAGAAGCAAACGGTGTGAAAAATGGAAGTGTTACTGGTAGAAAGGTCGAGATTCTCAATGATTCAAGCAGTCAGATCAGTGCGCTTATTGCATCACATGCCTCAATTGAACTCTTAAACAAAAAAATTGTTCCTGGAATATACTATGCAACGGATATTATTGAGGGAGATATTGTTTTAGGTGATTTACCGAAATTGAACATAGACTTAAATATAAGTGAATATGTGATGCAGGAGGAATCATTCGATGACGAATTTGAAGAAGGGACTATTTGAATTACATATAATTGGAGATCCGAGTAAGAAAAAAGTATTATTGATTCATGGTATGGGTTTTCAATGGAAATTCTGTTTTAAAAAAGTAATAGAAGAACTCAAGAGAAACTATTGCCTTATTCTGCCGGAACTGGGAGGCCATAATATGCAGGGGTTGGGCGGATTCTCGAATGTTTATGAATGTGCCGATGAAATCATTACATCTATACGGAATCATAGAATAGAGGAGCTGGATTGTATTTATGGTATTTCATTAGGGGCTAGCATTGCGATAGAAATCGCATTGAGAGATTGTATTAGGATAAATAAATTAATTCTCGATGGCGGGCAATTTGAATCCATGGGTATTATGAAAAAAATAGATGCATACTTTATGGCAAAGGAATTTCAAAAAGTAATTCAAAAGAAAAGAATGTGGTCATATGTTAGCAAACAAATGGGTTACAGAAATGGTAATGAAATAGAGGTACTTTATCCTTTGTGTTGCAAAAGAATACAATTTGATACATTATATGATGCGGCATTGGCAGCTTATGGATACGACATAAAAAAAAGAATGGAGAAATTACGAATGAAAGTTGTTATAATGTATGGTGGAAATGAGCTTTTTGCTGCAAAATCAGTTTCGCTTGTTAAAGAAAAATGCGTTTCTGAGTTCGAAGTTTATGCCTATGATAATATGGGGCATTCTGAGGTTTTAAGTTTGTATCCAGAGAAACTATGTGAAATTATTCGAAAATAAAAATCAATATCAAAGTTGAAGTTGCATTTTTATTGTTTCCTATATTATACTAATAAGGACAAGTAAGTTACAACTAATTAAAGGAATGGGGTATCAACATGAGAAATAGTTGGTATGGAGAAAATGTTGCTTCAGTAAAAAAACGCCAAGAATATAATTTAATTAATTATCAATGTAATGGAACTGGTATTCTTATGGCATATGCGTTGTTTCCAGGTATTGATTTAGTTTTTATGGATTTTAATTGCAGTGATATTTTTGACGAACCAACTCTTAATCAAGATATTATAGATATCCGGCATTATAGATGTGGTCGAGTAGAATTTGAGTTTGAGAATCATAAAGTTTTCCATATGTCAGAAGATGAATTTTGTATAAATGTTCTGGCAAGTATGCCGGCAAAGCTTTCTTTTCCATTTAAAAAATGTAGTGGGGTTAGTTTTATAATCAATAAAGAAAATATTGATAATGATACAAAAGAAATGTTTGCATTTTATGGAATTGACCTGGAGACGCTTGGGGACAAATTGGAGTTATCTTCGCATTGGTATATTTGTAAAACACCACAGAATTTGCAACACATTTTTGAAGAACTATATGCTGCAAAAGGCGTTGAAACGCGAGAATTTTTTTGTATTAAAGTATTAGAACTGTTACATCATATACAAAAATTGCGTAGCGAAGACCGTTATGTGGCAAATTATTATTCAAAGGATCATATTCAAATTGTTAAAAAAACCTATACAAAATTGGTGGATAATCTGGATAATTATACTACATTAGATGAGTTGATTAGTGAAGAAAATATAAGTATGGTTACATTTCAGGCCATTTTTAAACAATTATATGGAGAAAGTCCTTATGCATATCTAAAAAAATATAAAATGAATAATGCTGCAACACGATTGCGTAACGGGAAAGAGAATATTAGTCAAATCGCAAATTCTTTAGGATATAGTAATGCTAGTAAATTTTCAAAGGCATTTCGCGATGTGTTCGGAATTCTGCCAAAAGATTACAGAAAGCAAAATAAAAGTTAATTAAATTTTGGGCCATTTTCGTAAAAGATAAATATTTATGGAGTAGAAAAAAGAATATGCCTTCTTTATAATAATAGTGTAGTTAGATTAATCTAACTACACTATTATTATATTTAATCAGGAGGATTATATTATGCAAGAAAAGAATGAAAAAAACAAATTTGGCATTCGTGATATTATGACGATTGCTGCGATGATGGTAATTTGCTTCATCATTACAATGATTATTGGGTCCGTAACTCTGCCTTTTCCGGTAGTGTATCTGTACGGTTCGGCAGGAATTGATGGATTTATTGGAGCCATTTTCTATTTAGTAGCAGCCAATCGTGTAAATAAGCATGGACTATTATTTGCGTGGGCCGCAGTATATGGATTGATTCAAGGCGTTATGGGATATGCGTTCTTGATTCCATATTTTATTTTAGTAGCTGCAATTGCAGAAGTATCAATGATTGGGAAAAATACATATCGCAATCCAATTAGGAACAGAATTGGTTGGACGATCAATAGCGTTGGAAACTTTGTAGGTTGCGCAGTACCGTTGTGGTGGGCGTGGGATAGTTATAAAGAAATGGCTGCAAGCAGTGGTTTTGATACAAATACTCTTAATATGCAGCTTTCCATGGTTACATCTCCAGCATTAATGCTTTTGGGCGTGGTAATTACTGCATCGCTTGCAATTCTCGGTACTTTATTCGGCCAGCGGCTTCTGAGAAAACATTTCCAAAAAGCTGGTATTGTAGGATGATAGGGGAAAGTAAAAAGCAACGGCGGATTGACAGAATTGATGGACGGACTGTTCTTTTTCTTACGCTTTGTGCTTGTTTTGTTACTTTCTTATCAAGAAGCATTTTAGCCCATGGTATTTTTACCTGTTGGATATTCTTGATTTTGTGTTGGTTTGGATTGTATAAACAGGCAATTGGGTGTTTTGGAATTTATTTAATTGCAATTGCTGGCTTATTACTGGAAACAAAGTATTCCATTAGTTTTCCTTCGCCTCTTCTTTTGAGTATGATTTACAAGCTGATTTTGCCGGCTATGCCGGCATATCTTCTTGCAAAAATTCCGTCTGGCAAACTAACGGCTAGCTTACGGAAAATGCCTATTCCTACAAAGGTTATGCTTGTTTTGATCGTAATGTTGCGCTTTGCTCCAACGGTGATACATGAGTTTGGGGAAGTGAAGGAAGCGATGAAAATACGTGGATTTTTAAAATCAGCAGGAAATGTTTTAAGGCATCCGATGAACACATTGGAATATGCGATAGTACCAATGGTTTTCCGATCCTTGAAAATAGCGGATGAGTTAGCGGCATCCGCTATTGTTAGAGGGATCGAAAGTCCGTGTAAAAAAGAAAGTTATTATGTAAGTCAGATGTCTTTTTGGGATTTTTTTCTGATGTTGGTTACTTTGGGTGCATCCATAGGCTGTTGCATTTTATAGGAGGGTCGGAATGGGAAAAGAAATTAAAATCCGTGACCTGACGTTTTCTTATAATGGGAACGGAGATCAACTTCATCAAATATCATTAGATATAGCCGCGGGCGAAATAATTGTAATGACAGGACCATCTGGCAGTGGAAAAAGTTCTTTGACTAGAGTTATTAACGGGCTAATTCCTTATTTTTATGAAGGGGATTTGAGTGGCGAAGTTTTTGTGGATGGTAAATTATTGAATGAAATTCCATCATGGGAAAGAGGAAAAATTGTAGGAAATGTATTTCAAGACCCGAGAAGTCAATTCTTTGCCAATGAAGTAGCCGGTGAGATTGCATTTGGTTGTGAAAACTATGGTTACTCTCATGAGGAGATTCAAAACAATGTATATCGTTCTGCGGAACATATGAATATTCTGGACATATTGGAAAATAGTTTACACAGTTTATCTTATGGTATGCGTCAGAAAGTAGCAATTGCTTCTGCAGAGGCAATTCAACCAGAAATATATGTGATGGATGAGCCCTCTGCAAATTTGGATATAGAGTCAACATATCGCTTTGCTGACATTATCCGAGGACTGAAAAAGCAGGGTAAGACTATTATAATAGCGGAGCATAGGCTTTACTATTTAATGGGATTGGCTGATAGGTTTTTATGTGTGCGAAATGGGCAAATTGTAAAAGAATTTTCTGCTGTTCAAATGAAGGAGTTATCAAAAAAGGAAATACATACATTGGGACTACGCACACCCGATTTAAATAAAATGGAATATATTTCACATGAATCGGTTGCTACAGATGAAGTTGTCTTGGAAGTAAAAGCGGTTTGTAAATGTTTTGGAACAAAAAAAGTGGCAAATAATTTGCAAATTCAATGTCGCAGGGGAGAGATAATTGCGATTATAGGTCCAAATGGCACAGGAAAAAGTACATTAGGAAGAATTCTTGCGGGATTACTAAAAGAAGATTCCGGAGAAGTGGTTTTATTTGGAAAAAAATGTAAACCTAAAGAACGTTTGGGAAAGGTGTGGTACATTCCTCAAGATTTGGATAGTCAGCTTTTTGGGGAAGATCTGCTTGATGAATTGACTACTGGTTCTGAAATGAACGAAGAACGAGAAACAAAGGCAAAAGAAATATTGACTGCACTGGAATTAATTCCATTTATTAAGCAGCACCCCTCAACTTTGTCAGGAGGGCAAAAGCAAAGACTGGCATTAGGAGTGGCATTGATGCATGATGCCCCCATTATCGTCTTAGATGAACCAACAAGTGGTTTGGATGGAACAAATATGAGACATGTCAGTAGTATGATCCGCAAACTTGCAAAAATGGGACGTACAATACTGGTAATTACTCATGATGCAGAATGTGCGCTTTCTTGCTGTGAAAGAGCATTGAGATTAGAAGATGGTTGTATAACAGATGATTTTCAAATTAATACGCCCAGTTTTCTGTTAGAGAAAATTGGATATAACAAGAAGGAGGTTTAAACATGGCAAAACAAAACAGTAAGCAGCCAAAAGCGAAAACGGGTTTATCACGTTGCTTAGAATTAGCTTCTGGACACAAAGAGCTAGTATTTGTGTCAGGATTTTTATCTGCTGTGGCTGCAGTATGCTCTTTTGTTCCGTATTTATCTATTTATTATATTATTAGGGAGATATTGAATGTATATCCAGAAATGTCAAACTTGGATGTTTCAACGATTTCAATGTGGGGCTGGTTGGCATTGTGCGGAATACTGGGGAACATTGTATTCTATTTTATAGCACTTTTGTGTTCGCACGTTGCCGCTTTTGGAACTTTGTATGAACTGAAAGTAGCTTTTGCGAATCATATTACAGAGATACCGTTAGGATATCATTTGATATTAGGTAGCGGAAAACTTAGAAAAGTAATGGATGAAAATATTGAAAGTATTGAAGGGTTTATTGCTCATCAGCTTCCTGACTTTATTGCTTCCTTAGTGGCTCCCTTGGTATTAGTTATTATTCTTTTAGGAATAGACTGGCGATATGGTGTGGTTTCACTTCTTGGTATTGTTCTGGCTTTTGTTGTACAGTTCATGGGGTTCAATGGAGAGGCCAAAGAAAAGATGCATAGATTTCAGACTGCACAGGAAAATATGAATAGTGCTTCTGTGGAATATGTACGTGGTATGTCAGAAATCAAAGCATTTAATCAAACAGCAGATTCTTTTAAAAGGTTAAGTAAATCCATTACAGACTATACTTCTTTTGTTTTAGAGTATGCTTTGGGATGGCAAAATTGTATGCCAGCTTTTACAACAATTATTAATAATATTTATTTGCTTTTGATTCCAGTTGGTATCTATGTTGGAACGCATACTACAGATTATAGAGAATATTCATTGACGTTTATATTCTATCTAATTATTGTTCATGCAATATCTGGAGTGTTAAATAAAATCATGTATATTTCAGAGTCGTTTACACAGATAGATGGAAGTGTTGAACGTATGGACGAGATTTTAAGAATTCCGGCTTTGCCACAAAAAACTTCGGCGGCTGTGTCAATTAGTAATTATGATATTGCGTTTGAAGATGTCAGCTTTGCTTATGAAAAGGATTCTGCTGTAAAAGCATTGTCACATGTATCATTCCTGGCAGGTCAAGGAATGGTTACAGCTATTGTAGGACCATCTGGAGGCGGAAAGAGCACAATTGCAAATCTGATTTCACGTTTTTACGATGTATCAGATGGAAGTATTAAAATCGGCGGTACTGACATTAGAGATATTCCGCTGGATGATTTAATGGATAAAGTTAGTTTTGTTTTTCAGGATACATTTTTGTTTAAGCAAAGTATTCTTGAAAATATCCGTATGGGGAATAAAAATGCAACGGAAGAACAAGTAATTGCTGCAGCAAAGGCAGCAAGATGTCATGAGTTTATTCAAAAGCTGCCTAATGGATATAGAACTGTGATTGGAAGTACAGGTGTTCATTTATCCGGCGGAGAGAGACAAAGAATAGCTATTGCCAGAGCTATTGTGAAAGATGCGCCGATTATTGTATTGGATGAGGCAACCGCTTTCAGCGATCCAGAAAACGAATATTTGATTCAGAAAGCATTTGAAAAACTAATTCAGAATAAAACGGTTGTTATGATTGCACACCGCTTATCTACAATCCGTAATGCCGACCAGATACTTGTTATGGAAAAAAGTAAACTGATCGAGGTAGGAACACATGATGAGCTTCTGAAACAGAACGGAAGATATGCGCAGATGTGGAGCAGCTATACAGAATCAATAAATTGGAAAATCGGAACAGGAAAGGCGGTGTAATTCATGAGTAAACTGAAAGAAAAACTTATGCTATCTGATAAAGGATATTCTGATTTGAAAAAGGCTATTATAGCCTGCACTATAACTAATTTAGCTCTTCTTCTTCCGGCAATGGTGGCTTGTTTGCTCTTTTGGGAAGTGTTGAAGCCATTTACTGGACAAGAGATATCTTGGTCGGCTTTATGGAAATTATTGGGGGTAGGTTTGGTGGCTGCCATTCTTGTATTTTTAGCAGCAAAAAATGATTATAGAAAAACCTATATTGCTTCATATAAAGAGGCGAGCACAACTAGATTGCAGATTGCAGAACATCTTCGTAAACTTCCTATGAGCTTTTTCAATACGAAAGATTTGTCCGACATTACAACAAATATGATGGCGGATTGCAGTAGCATGGAATCTATGCTTAGTAGTACAATTCCTCCGTTAATTGCTAATATATTTTCGGTTACTTTGACCTGTGTTTGTCTTGCTTTTTTTGATGGGCGTATGGCACTTGCAATATTCTGTACTATGCCTATTACGTTCATTATCATTTTATGTGGGCGTAAATTGCAAATTCGTTTATTTGATAAACAAGTTGAAGTGAAATTAGAGGCATCTAGCCAAATCCAGGAGTATTTAGAAGGAATTAAAATTATTAAATCTTGTGGTCTTGGTGGTTCGCGCTTTTCGTCTCTGGATAAGGCACTTCAAGCAATGAAAAAAATAGCAATAAGGGTAGAACTGGCTTCTGGCATATTGGTACAAGGAGCAAGTCTTATTTTACAAGCGGGTCTTGGTATTACAATTTTTATTGGAACAGTGTTAATAACAGGAGGTAATATTGAATTACTTAACTTGTTGGTGTTATTTATGTTTTCAACACAGATTTACGGACCTATTCTTGCAATTCTTTCGCAGTTGACATCTTTGTTCCACTTGGAGACTGTTACAAGCCGTATGCGAACATTGTTGACAACGACTGCAATGGAAGGAAAAGAACAGGATATTACCAAGTATGATATTGAATTAAAAAATGTGTCATTTGCCTATAATCAGGAAGATGTCATTAAGAATGTGTCATTTACAATTCCGAGTGGTAGTGTTACAGCGTTGGTAGGGCCTTCTGGTAGTGGAAAGAGTACAGTTTCAAAATTAATTGCTCGTTTTTGGGATGTGAGAAAAGGAGAAATTATAATTGGAGGAACGAATATCAGCACAATTGATCCGGAGCATTTAATGAGGAGTATGTCCTTCGTATTTCAGGATGTGACGCTCTTCAATGATACAGTATTTAATAATATTCGTGTAGGTAATATGAATGCTACGGAAGAACAGGTTATGGCAGCAGCAAAGGCGGCATACTGTGATGAATTTATTCAGAGATTGCCGGATGGCTATCAGACTGTACTGGGAGAAAATGGTAGCACATTATCTGGAGGTGAACGTCAAAGAATATCAATTGCTCGGGCACTGTTAAAAGATGCTCCTATTATACTTTTGGATGAAGCAACAGCATCTCTTGATCCGGAAAATGAAATTCTGATTCAACGTGCTATTGTGAAGTTGATAGAAGGAAAAACAGTTATTATGATAGCACATCGCCTACGTACAGTTGTTGACGCTGACCAGATTATTGTTTTGGAAAGTGGTCGATTGGTAGAAAAAGGGACACATGAGGAATTGATGAGCAAGAAAGGCCTATACGAAAAACTTTATCATATTCAGCAAGAAAGTCTTGGATGGGCTGTTTAAGAGCATTATGTACGTTAGGAAAGCCTGATTGTAAGAATAATTTATATAAAAAGTTGCTTTGAGGGAGAGTGTGTTTTGGGCTGGTAATGTTGGAAGAATTATTACATGAGATTAATTGAAATATTGAATATTCTTGAGGCTGGTCATTGGTGAATCTATGTATGCAAACAGACCGGCCTAATACACGATGCAAGAGGTAAAATAATAAGGAGGGGCAAAGTCTACAGATCTGCAAACACCAGAAGATGTGGAGCATTTATGTGATAAATGCACACCATACGCGGAAGAATGGGCTAAAATGGTAGAAAAAATGTGGAAAAACAGTTAAATATTAGGAATCCGGAGTGCTTGTTGATGATAAAATTATCATGAATAGGCACTCAAAATATTATACGAGGAACTAATACTATGATGAATGACAATAGACAACAAATGAGCGCTATAGGAAAGCGCTTAAAGAAATGCAGGATTCAGCTTGGAAAAAGTACAAGTGAAGTGGCGGCTGAATTAGGGATAACAGACAGTGAATATAAAAGAATAGAGATGGGGGAAGAAAACCTTAGTTTAGAGATGGTTATATTTTTAGACGAAAGGTTTCATATAAATTGCCGCTATCTATTAACAGGAAAAGAAATCCAGTATTCTGCTTATTTATCAGAACTTTTGGAAATGTGTTCGCAGGAGAGAAAAGAAACTGTGAATAATATGTTACTGCATATTAGTAATCTTCTGAAAAATGACCGTGTGTAATTTGCTTAACATCTGCTATATTACAAAAATTTCCGTGTAAGATGCTATTTTTGCAGGGGTACTTGAAAGGCTAGAGAAAAATATTCTATATAAAAAAAGGCTTAATTTCTATAGACAAAGGATACGAATGCTGATCTGTAGACACCTATTGGATAAACGGTACATTTCAACAGAATAATAAAATAGTTTGCAATGTATAAGAGAACTTAGGAGATGAAATTTTATGGAAAGAAGATTATTTACATCAGAATCTGTTACTGAGGGGCATCCGGACAAGATGTGCGATGCAATATCAGACGCGATTCTGGACGCACTGATGGAAAAAGATCCCATGAGCCGTGTGGCATGTGAGACTGTAACTACAACAGGATTAGTTATGCTTATGGGATAAATTACAACGAATGTCTATATTGATATCCCTATAATTGTAAGAGATACTATTCGGGAAATCGGATATAATAGGGCAAAATTCGGATTTGACGCGGATACCTGCGGGGTTATTACAACGATTGATGAACAGTCAGCAGGTATTGCGTTGGGAGTAAACAAGGCATTAGAGGCAAAAGAAAACCGAATGTCCGAGGAAGAACTGGATGCGATTGGTGTTGCGCATCCAACATCAATTATGGTAGACACATACGGAACGGGAAAAATCTCTGATGGACGTTTGATAGAGATCATTCGCAAAAATTTTTACTTGAGACCTGCCGGCATAATTAAGATGCTCGATTTAAGACGACCTATATATAAGCAGACAGCAGCATATGGGCATTTTGGGAGAAAGGATTTGGATTTACCGTGGGAACGCTTAGATAAAGTTGATTTACTAAAAAATGAAATGTAATATTAAAAACAGGCTATTGTCAAATCTGTTTGATATGGCCGATTTTTATTTTATATGTGAAAAACTATTCACAGCAATGATCGTGTAAAAGATGTGACAAGCATTTATCTGACCGTTAGACTAGAAGAATAACCGTATATATGTTTTTTTATTAGTAATCATATTTGTGTGAATTATGGGAATTAAATGTCAAAATTTCTGAATGAGCAATACCTGGTGAAATATGTCACCAGTGGTCACTATGCAGATGTATTTTGATCTATATAATAAAGCACACCAGGAGGTAATGAGATGTACATTGGAGATCGCGATATAGGCGAGACAATTAGAATATTGCGTACCGAACGTGGGATATCCCGGGAAGATCTGGCAGAAAGAGTAGGAATCAGCCGTTCACATCTGAATAAGATCGAAGCGGATATTAAACGACCGAGCATCATTACATATCAAAAGATCATGGATATCCTTGAAGCGGACATATCCATAAATGATGAAGCAACTGCCAATGTGTACCCGGAGAATGAGGCGGATTTGATGAATGCAGTAGAGGAGCTGACAAAGGAAAAGACCATTATAATGATTGCCCACAGATTAAAGACTGTGCGTAAGGCAGATCAGATTCTTCTAATCGAAAAAGGAAGAATTGCAGAGCAGGGAACCCATGATGTACTGCTTCAGAAAAATGGTATCTACAGCAGCTTCATTTGCAGCAGGAAAGAAGCGGTTAGCGGGAAGATGCAAAAGCATAGCTGATAGTGTTAAATGACTTATTAAAAAACTGGGTAAAAAGCGCAGATGAACCTTTTCTTTTTCGGGTAATTTTTAGATATTTTGATTGATAAAAGTAAAGTATGTGTAAAAAAGTAAATCTGTCGTGGAAAAGATAAGGTATGGAATGGTAAGCATTTGATTTATTTATATAAATCTGATGTGCAGAGAGGAAAACAATTACATATTGCCTACATGTAAAGGCGGTAAATTACTTAACACCTAAGACGCAGTGGAATGACCGAAAGAGAGTATTCTATGGGTTTTCGTTTGCGTCTTTTTTCATGGAAATCTTTTTATGGTCATTCTCCGGAAAGGAATTTATGGAAAGAAGAAAAATTGAAATTGGAGAGAGATTAAGACGTGAGAGGGAGAAATCAGGGTATTCGCAGGAGGCATTTGCAGAAATATTAGATTGCTGTGCGGTTACAATCAGTCGTTGTTGGTAAAAGAAACGGAACTGTCCAAAGGTGTAAGAAACAAGACGATTCCTTATCCCGAAGCTGCTGAGATAAAAACTCTGACAAAGACGATAGCAACCATGAAAAAGACATGGATGTCGCTTTATGAACAGTAAACAGACGATAAATTATCCAGAGAGGATTTTTTGTCGAAAAGAAGAAGTACGATGAAGAAACAGCCCGACTGGAGAAAAGGTTAAAAGAACTTCAAAGCAGGAAGAGCATTCAGCAAGAGAATGACCAGCAGGCAGAAAAGAATATCAGCCAGTTACGATGCTTTACTGATCAGATGGAGCTTACAGAGGAAATAAAGGAGAAGCTGATTGACAAAGTGAAAGTTTATTCTGATAATAGAATAGAAATATGCTGGAAGTTTGAAAGCGGCTTTTTCGACACAAAGACAATGCACAAGTAGAATATGAATGACAGAAAAACATCGTACACTAGAAACACTTATGGAAAAAACATAAGAAAACGCTGGAAGAAAAAACAGCTGTTGCGAAACAAAAGAAGCAGCAGAGGCGAGCAAGACAGAAAAAAGAAATAAGAGATAATCTGGCTAAAGAAGAAATCTTGCAAGATGACAGATTTTTCTTTATTGCCGGTTATACCTCCTGAGATGCACCGTATGGTGTCACCTGGGAGGAAATGGGTCTGAAACCTTGGGAAGATTTGGAAGAGAATAATTGAGTTGTCAGTGCAATCTTATTTATCTCTTGTGACAGAAACAGGTTCCCGTTTTGCCGGAAGTAAGTCTGAATTGATTTCAGGAGCATCGAGCAGCACAGAGAAATTTTGCTGAATGATATCCAGTGTTTTCTGCTTTTTCTGTAGTTCCTGTTTTTCACGGACGGTAGCAACCTGTTCAGATTCAAGATTTTCAATTTGTTTCTGGATTTTATTAGAGCTTGGAATTTTGGTAACGCCGAGATCCTGAAGCTCTTTTTTTAGTGAATCGTGGAGCTGGTATTCTGCCTGATGTTTGGTGCGGTATGCTTTTGGATTTTTAGCAGATTTGCAATCTTCAATTACTTTACGGCAAAGCCGGTAAGAATCACAGTGTTTTTGAATGACTTTCTGCATGCTCAGCTCATTGTTGATTTGCGTTATTCTCTGCTCAGCCGCTTTAACAGAAGCATCAACATCAGAAAGATGCTGTTGGAAATCTTCATAATTCAGCAGATTATTTTCGGAAAGATAGTTGAAGGTGCGGGCTGCTTCTTTCAGATTATTGAGTTTTGCCCAACGTTCAAATCCTTCTCGATTGCCGGTCGTAACATAAGTGGAAATATTGATATACAGGCGAGCTTCTCTGGACAGATGCTTCGGAGTTTTCACTTTGTTACGATTTTTAGCCAGGCGAATGCGAACATTTTCTTCTGAATAATAGCTTCCGAGAGATTTCATATAAGTGAAGTTTTTCTGTTCAGGCGCACGGAAGGATAGGTGCTTTCCTTGGCGGATTTCGTATCCGGCTAACTGCATTTTTTGTAGAAATTCCTCATAGTTGATGGAAGTCCAGATTGCTTTATCAACTGCAACACGTAGCTTGGCTTTCCAACTGGTGCCACGATGGTATTCCATGTTCTCTTTATAGCTTTTACCTTTTTCTCCGGTTGGCATACTGGTGGCAAGTCCATTTTCATGGCAGATACGATTACTGATCCGGCAGATTTTATGGTAGCTCCGCTTATTGGAAATATATTTGTGATGATCAACAAAACTTGCTGCATTAAAGATGATGTGGTTATGAATGTGGTTTTTGTCAACATGGGTACTGATTACGTATTCATATTTTCCTTTCAGCACTTCATCTGCAAATTGCTGTCCTAAACGGTGGGCGGTTTCGGCATCAACTTCTCCGGGCTTAAATGACTGAATTAGATGGAATGCCAGATTGTTGCCTTTATCCATTCCATTCTTTTTTGCAGATTCTCTTGTCATGGCAAATTCTAGATCAGCTGTTTCCGGGGAACAGCCAAAACTGGAAACCAGTAGTTTTTCATCAGTCTTATCTGGATTAGTAATGTAGTCCAGAGCTTTTTTGTCAGTTACTTTAATGGGGAAAATCTTAATATACGCCATAGCTCTTTCACCATCTCTTTCAGTTCTTTTATTTCTTCCGGATACAGATCTCCGGTAGTATTCACCTTTTTTGCAATCTGGTTGATATTTACACCAATCTTATGCATTTCCTCATATTGCTTCTTTAGGGGAGTAGTGTCTGTATTAACGATATAACCGTCGATTGCCATTTTACGCAGATAGGCTCCCATGTTCTTAGTCTTTGACTCTATCATCTTTCTACGTATCAGTTTCCGTTCTTCTTCTGTGACATAAAAATGGATTTCTTTGTTTCTTTTTCTTTCAGCCATTAGCAGTTTCTCCTTTCTGAGAGGGGCAATATTACCGCTACTTTCAGTGTTTTTTCAATTTAGGGCAGGGTACCCTAAATTGGGATTTTCCGGAAGTGTATCCTCACTTCCTGTCCTTGCTGTTTTACCCCTCTATTAGTTAAAGTCAGGAGAAACGGGAAAATGCAAAAGAATTTGGCAGGTAGTACGGGATACGAAAATGTGGTATGATTATGGGCAGGATATCAGAAGAATCAGGAGTTGAATAGATTGTGAAAAAAGAAGAAATTTTTGAATATGTGAAGAAACAGTATGGTACGATTCCGGAATATTTATGGAGTAAACTACCGGACAGTGCAGTACTCAGACATAAAAATGGAAAATGGTATGCAGTAATCATGACGGTTGAAAAATCGAAACTGGGATTAGAGGGAAATGATCTGGTTGACATCATGGATGTAAAGTGCGATCCAGAAATGACCAGCATGATTATTCAGACTTATGGATTTTTACCTGGATACCATATGAACAAGCGGCACTGGATTACGATTTTACTGGATGGTTCGGTCAGTGAAGCAAAGATACTGGACTTTTTGGATATGAGTTATGACCTGATTGATGGAGCAGGCAGAAAGGAAGAAAAATGAGAACAGTGATAGTATACGCATCTGTGCATCATGGAAATACAGAAAAATTAGTAAAGAGGATCGCAGAAGAATGTCAGGTAGATTTGATTGATGCTGCAAAACAGCCAGATGAAGATCTGAGCAATTATGATATGATTGGGTTCGCATCAGGAATCTATTTTTCAAAGTTTCATCAGTCGATATTGGAATTTGCAGAGAAGAATCTACCGGACGACAAAAAGATATTTCTAATCTGTACTTATGGTGGAAGTGCGAATTATAAATCCATAGAGCAGATTTTGGATAAAAAACATGCCAGTGTGGTTGGAAAATTTGGCTGTAAAGGGTATGACACATTCGGACCATTTAAACTGGTTGGAGGTATTGCTAAAGGCCATCCGAATGAAGAAGATATGAAAAACGCAGTAGACTTCGTAAAAGGATTACACTGATTTTTGAGCAAAAGGAAAACCGGGGATTTTACTCCTCGGTTTTCTGGCTGTTGTGCTTCAGTCTTCAACTTGAAAAATATCTTCTACAGGCACTTTCAGGTAATGGGC
>OGPH01000292.1_pt1 | contig 56568 bp, 70 predicted proteins | sample 1552891 | NCBI WGS metagenome assembly OGPH01 (sample SAMEA2580272, study PRJEB22360) | human gut metagenome | biome: human gut; feature: human-associated habitat; material: faeces | place: Denmark | collected 2008/2010 | reverse complement strand
GATCGTGTATAAAGTAATAGAACGCACCATGGATAAAAACGGCCAGCTTCTGATCCTTCCTGATATTGAATGTAATACATTTTGGACAAATCTTGACTGGAACGATGACGCTGTTATAAAGGGTTATCATGCTCATGGTGAATGCGAACAATACCACAGTGAGATTAAAACGGATATGGATGTAGAATGGCTTCCATCCGGTAAGTTTGAGACAAATGAACTCGTACTCGAATTAACGATATTGGCGTATAATATTTTGCGGATGATCGGTCAGGCCTCACTGTAAAGCAGACGTGCACCAAGAAGCAAACATCCCGTCAAACGTCGCAGGATCCGAACAGTAATAAGTAATCTGATCCAGATAGCCGGACATGTAACAACGCATGGTCGGCGTGTGATATTAGCATTGGGGCGAAGTAATATATGGCGGGAAGCATTTATAGATGTATATAAATGCTTTGCGCTGACGTGAATTTTGAATAAACTTACTAAAATTTCTATGGCTTTATTAAGTGAACACATTTTTAGAATATAATGTCCTGTGCGTTAATAAATGTGATCGGTTTTAGAAATACAATAGACCAAAAATCATGCTGTTTTGAACAATTTATGAAAGATGTATTATTCCTATTTTTTTACATAGAGTTTCACGGATTCAGGACTATATTATAGCACCTCACAACTCCACATCTATTTTACCATTTTTTACTTTTTTTGACTATCTTTTTTATCTCCTGCTCTTGTCCTTGCGAAATCAGGCTGTCACCAGGGCATAAACGGAATTTTTTAATCTCGCTTCCATAATTTACCATTCCTTTCAACCTGCCAATTCATTTTATAGTTATTCTTCATTTAATACTCTTCTCCATATTGGTAATAAGCATCATCCATCGCATCATCGACACCTTCGGCATAATCGCTGTCTTTCTCGTATCTGTCTTCGTCATAGTCCTGTTGCATGTCAATGTCATCGTATCCATCAGAATAAGCACTGCAGGCATCTTCATAATCAGACGAACCCTCCGATGAGGAATACGTCTTCGCCGAAGCAGATGAGGATGTGCTTCCGGCAGATGAGCCCGTGTACGAACTATCCGAAGAAGTTTCACTTGATGTCGTGTTAGAACTGTCTGACGAATAAGTATGTCTTGAAGAACTATCATGCAAAAAGCAATAACTACTATGGGATCGTGCCTCATTGTCACAACCCGCATGCAAACATGTCGTGTGCTTTGAATTCGAACTACCGATTGCAACGATAATAATACCAAAAAACCAAACAAAACCTAAAAATGCTAAAATTTGTCCTATTGTATCATCATTCATAATGTCCATCTCCTTGCTTAAATTATTTGTCAAAAATCGTAATCATCCGGATCTAAGCCGGCGTCTTCCAACGCTTCATCTCTTTCATCCTCATCCATGTCCATTAATTCATCCGGATCCAGTCCTGACATGATGGCGTCATATTCAAAATCCGCGTCGTCTGTCTCTGCATCATTATCAAAATCGCCGTCATCTCCAAACAATGCATTGTGTTCTTCTCGGCTGGTACAAAGCATTTCCGCCGCAAGCACTTTCTCCGACCAATCTACTTCTCCATCTCTGTTAAAGTCCATCCAATCATGCATAACAAAGCCCTCCTTCAACTATTTTTTGTTTTCATTTTAGGTTTTTCCATAAGTAACTCAAACAATTCTTTAAAACTGTCTGCTTCGTATTTACATTTTAATACACCATTTATTGATTTACAACTCCAGTAAATTGCACTTATAATGCGATTATTTTCTTCGCAATATTGATCATAAAGGTCTTCCCATGCTTCACATCTTCCAAAGCACAAGACGCTTCAAAAGGCTCTTCCTCTTCATAATGAAGGACCTCGTTTATATCTACTGTATATTGTTTTCCTTCAACAACAACCAAAACATTATCTACATCATTTTGTACTCCGTTTTCTGCAAGTACTGATTGTTGAAATTCTCTTAAATTCATTATAATGGTTACTCCTTATCCTTAACATCATAACATCCTTTATTAAACTTTCTTAGTGTCTCATTTTTTCCTTTTAGAGCAAGATCACGAAGTACTGCATCATGGTCTGTGTGATATCCTTTTCTGGACGTTCTGTTAGAATAAACTATTTCGTTCCAATGTCCTAAAAGATAATTTACGCCTATCGTTAATACAATTGTTAATACTACTGTCATAATAAATTCCTCCAATCTTTTTATAATACTCTTTTCATCAAGATCGTAAAACTTAAATCCATCTCCATATTCAATCCCTCTTCCATTTTTAAGATCATCAAATGAAAGTACAATTTTCTTTGATCTCATGTGCAATTGTTGATGGATGTCGCTGGAGTAGTTTTGCTATCTTTTTGAATGAATCCTTATTGCAAATTCCAGTTTCTATTGCAATTCTATCAGACAGATCCATCTGTCCTCCTTTTTTGTAATAAGCCATGTCTGCTCCTTCCTAGCAGATAGCAATCGATATCTTAACTATATCATGTCTGTCAGAAGAAGCCATTGCAAAAGTAATTTAGACTTTTTTAGCCATTTTCAGTTGTCAAAGTACAGGTTTAATTTTTCATTTTAGGTTTTCGTTTTCTTTATATTACAACATTAGCTGTCCCAAAAACGGGACTTACAAAAAAATTTTTGACCAAAAATGCAATTTTAATGGTATTTTTCAACAAAAAAAGCACCCTGCGTTGTTTGCAACGTGCTTTTACAATTCTTTTTCAATATCGTCAATGCTGATTTCTTCCGTGTCTATGTCACCATTTCTTTCTATATCTGCAATAAACGATTTTTTATCCTCAAATATTTCAACTATTGACGCCTTGCTTCCATCCTTCATCAATACTCTGTCATATTGTTTAATTGTCATTTTTCCACCTTCTTCATTTCATAAATTTGTGATTCTAATTCTGCAAGTTCCAACTTTGCTTTTTCATTAATTTCTTTGAAAAGATAATTGTTTGAATCAAGTCCTTCCTTTTTCCAAATTCCATCTTTCTTCGCTTTCTTCTCAATTTCATTCGTTTTTTCATTCCATTTATCAAATATTTTTTTTGCTTCAACATTTGCTTCAGTTCTATCCATTTGACCCTCTCCTGTACTCAATGCCAAGTTCTTTTGCTTTTTTGATAATAGCATCTTGTTTTTTATTTACTTCTTTAATTATCTTGATATATTCTTCTTTTGCCTGTTCTTTATTCATTCATCCACCTTCTCTTGTTCCACCAAATACAATGTACTTAATTCACTTTTGTTTTAGATACAAAATGCTGCATAAAGAGGAACGATTTTCTTTTTATCCTCAAAGCCAAAATTCTTGGCAGACAGTTTAATAGCATATTCTGGCTGGTAAGTATCCATATAAATTTTTAAACTTTTTGCCCTGGTATTATCAGCTGATTTTACTTCAATCGGAATCAGTTTTCCATTTCTTTGAATGACAAAATCAATTTCTGCTCCTCTTGGAGATTTCCAGTAATAGGTATGATAGCCATTAATCGTCAACTGTACATTCACATAATTTTCAGCCATACCGCCCTTAAAATCATTCAGCTCCTCAACCATGTAAAGAATATCGTTCGCCATTAAATCTTTTTTGGCACAAAGTAAACCAAGATCCGATACATAAATCTTAAACGCATCAATATCACGATAATTCTCCAATGGCTTCTTGACTTGTTCTACCTTATGCACTTGTGAAACTATTCCAGACAAACAGAGCCATTCAATAGCATTTTCAAATTCAGCTGCACGTCCACCCTTTTTAATCAGCTTATATTGAAACCGTGTATTCCGTTTTGATAACTGCACGGTTATATTATCATAAGCAAGTCTTGTTTTTTTGATTTCATTCAAATTATTATACTTGCTCATATCATTTAAGTAACTGGCAAGTATTGTATCCTGCGTGTGCCGAACTAAAATATAATCCTGAGTCTGAACAAACTGCATTACACATTCCGGCATACCACCAACCACCAAATATTGGCGGTAATATTGCATAGCTGCGTCATGGAGTGCCGATGGAAGTGGCGTATTATCATCAAAACTTTGTCTAATTTGATTTACAAGATTCTCCTCACCTAATGCCAGCAAAAATTCTTCCATATCCATTGGATACAGCGTTTTCATATCCACTTTCCCGACCGGAAAAGAATATTTCGCCCGGTTTACAGCCACACCAAGCAAACTGCCGGCAACGATGACATGATATTCCGGTGCATCCTCACAAAAATACTTTAACGAAGTTAATGCCCGTTCACAAAGCTGTATTTCATCAAACACAATCAACGTTTTTTCTTTTACAATCGTTTGCCCGGCAATATGTGATAAAATCGGAATCAAATACTCCGGACTTATATTTTCCTCAAATGTTTCATTTAATTTTGGGTTCGTTTCAAAATTAAAATAAGCTACATTCTCATAATGCATGCGTCCGAATTCCAAAACAGAATACGTTTTACCAACCTGTCTTGCCCCTTGTAGAATTAAAGGTTTTCGATGGCTGCTTTGTTTCCATTCCCGTAAAAATCCCATTATTTTTCGATCCATAACCCAAACCTCCTTTGAAGTCTTATTTACATTATAAATACAATTCATGTAAAAATCAACATAAAAACCAATAAATTTAACACTAAAATGCACGAACTTTTTCTCTTTTTTACACTAATCGACACGAATACTGCTTTTATTGATTTTTCATCAATGCTCATTTTCAGCACAGATATCATGAAACCAGTCAGGATTCCACCTTTGTCATCCGTCCCTCCGCGTCACGCTAAGGGATAGAAAAAAGATACCCGTCCTGGGTATCCTTTCAAATGTAATATTATCAAGTATGTATATATTTAAGCAATTGCATTAACTCCTCCCCCTGAATCATTGTCTCATCCTTGTCTAACTTTCGTTTTCCAAATAAAACAAATCCATTATTCTGATAAAATCGGATTAATTTTTCCTTATTTTCACACTCTACATATGTGAATTTTCCTCCAAGTTCATACTGAATATCATGGATCCGATCAATTGCCATTTTTAGCAATTCATCTCCGCTAATTAAAGTATTATTTCCATCGGTAAAATTTTTTCCTAACTGACCAATTAAAATAGCTGGAACCATGCAACCTTCTTCTGAAAACGATGTTACATTAAATTGCAGCAATTTTTTATATGTCCTCTTACTAACAGAATTTCGTTCAACTTCAATAACCTTACTTGCAATTGAATAATAACCAATCAAATATCTTTCTGTTTCATCCGCACTACACCAAAAAACCAAAAAGGTTTTTGCAAATCCATGTTGTGAAAACAGTATTGCTTTTCGTTTTAAAAAATATTCTACATCTTCATTTTGCGGGCACGAAAAACCGGAAAGAATAGTTTCAACCCTATCCTTCCCCAGTTCTTCTAACATATTTTGTAAATTAACTTGGTAATATTTAGATTGCATTTCACATATTTTCAAAGAATTTTTTGACACTCCCTTTGTCTAATTCTGTACATTCGCGACTATATTGTACTTCATTTTCTTTTACATACTTTGTTTTTTCTATCGCGTCAGCAAATGAACGACAAAGTTTACTATCCCGTATCTTGACTGTCTTTAATATACTTTTTGTTGCCATTTCATCCGCCTCCTCTCTAATTTACATCATTATACACAATAGAAATTAAAATGTCAACTTTCTTCTTTCTAAATACATCTCTGCTTTTAAAATACCCACATTTTACAAAACAATACAAGGCCCGGGCTTTTGCCCGAGCCTCGCATCGCCATTCATTTACCTAATTATTTACAAAATTGTTTGTCAAAATCCGGGTTAAATGCATAGATGTTTTTATGGTCAAGGTCGTCAGTGATCAGTCGCAGGCTTTCGCCGAAACGCTGATAATGAACGACCTCGCGCTCACGGAGATAGCGGATTGGATCACAGACTTCCGGATCTTTGATCAGACGCAGAATATTATCGTAGGTCAAACGCGCTTTCTGCTCTGCCGCCATGTCTTCGTGCATGTCAGCAATCGGGTCGCCCGTAGACTGAATCATAGATGCGCTCCAAGGCTCGCCGGAAGCTGCCTGTGGCCAAAGTCCGATTGTGTGATCTACATAGTATGGGGCAAATCCCTGCTCCTGCAGTTCTTCCGCGGTGAGGTTTTTCGTCAGCTGGTGAACGATCGCGCAGATCATTTCCATGTGGGCGAGTTCCTCCGTTCCGATGTCAGTCAGAACCCCGGCCACCTTACGGTTCATGTTCGAATAACGCTGGGACAGATAGCGCATTGCCGCACCGACCTCTCCGTCGGGACCTCCGTGTCACGCTAAGGGATAGAAAGTAATTGATAAAAAGATTAAACAAAAAACTAAGGCCAGGTGGTTAGCCCGGCCATTGCAAAAACTTACGTTTTTAATTACATAAGATTATTTTATTCACTTTGCAGGAATTTGTCAATCCGTTTTTTCAATTATATTGTTATTTAAAAAATAAAAGTATAATTATTTTTGGATGGGCGGTGTATCCATCATCTCAGGTACTCACTAGGAGTGTGTCGGGAACCATTTCCGACCTCAAAAACAATTATGCTTATTAATGTCGCTCCTCATTTTTTATTATAACCTACATATGTTTAGAAAACAAGCATATTATTTTATCGGCAGAAAAGACCAGCACCGCCCGGCACCGGTCCTTTCTCCCTGCTTTTTATTACAAACATTTCAACAGTTTCTTCAATCCAACCTTGCCAACCTTTCCATTTTTCGTCCATTTATTGGACTTCCGGAACGCATTGACCGCTTTCGTGGTAGCGCTGCCCCACTTTCCATCAATCGCTCCATTGTAGAAGCCTTTTGTTTTAAGAGCCTTCTGGATGGTCTTAGTGACGTATGTAGTAGTGTGGCTTTGCTCGAATACCGATTTAAAATCTCCTTTAACCTGATAGTGTGGGCTGTCCGGCGACTTGCTCCAATTTGCCCCCGACTCAAATCCGTACTTCTCCATCACCGCAATGATAATCTGCGTATCTTTATCCGCAGCATTCCAGATGGCTTCCCCTTTGCGGACCGGAACCACATCCACCGCCTTTTTCAAGCAATGAATACTGTTTAACGTCCAAGTGATCTGCGCCATGCCGGGACGCGCATACGCCGCCGGTACTCCTGCTACCAGGCACTGTGCCTTGGTTCTGCCCTGACCGTACAAATAGTTCTGTCTCTCTCTCGTTCGAAAGGTCTCAATCACAAGTGGATTGACACCTTTTGACTTAATCTCTGCCAGCGCCGCCGCAAGCATGATCTGTACCAATTTATTCAATTTTTTTGTGTTTCTACACTGATCTGTAACGTTACTCATTTCTTTCTTCCTCCAATTCTGTTGTTTTATTAATCAGCTCCTCCGTAACCGCCAATCCCTTAATCAAGACAAGCGGTACATTATAGCCAAGTTCCACTAAATTTTCAATAATGCTCCGGACTTCATTAACCATTAGGCACGCTAGTGTAAACCAGCCGATCATATTCAAAAAAGCAAGGTCTACATGTAGAACATCTTGTCCTAATTTCACAAAAACAGTAGACACAATAAAGGCTACTGCGATCAATATCCAGTAGCCTAGCTTTTTAACAATACCTTTTAGTCCTACGGCACTAGATTCCTGTCTGGCTCGTCGTGACTTGTACCATCCTGTTAGCCAATCGAAAATATTAAGAACCATATACGCTGCAAAGATGTACCAGTATGCTCCGAAAATTGTCGTGAACAGCGCGATTACTGCTCCTACTACTATGTTATACGTGTCAAAAAAATTTCTCATAGTTTATTCCTTCCTTTCCGTTGCGCCCGCGCAACTAAAAAAAGAGCTACTCGCTCTCCGTTTCTTGTTCTGCATTTTCGTTTTTTTCTTCTTGGTTTTTTAAAAGTCCCTCGTACTTTTCTTTGTAAACCATCGCAGAAAATTCCACCTGTGCCAATTGAACCTTTAACTCCTTAATTTCTGACGACAGTTTATTAACAATATAATCTGTCATCGTAATTTCCTTTGGTTGCATTCTTTCTTACCTCCTTGAATTAAATTTTATTTATATTGTCCATTACTGGTTCAATATTTTATTTCCATCTACCGGTAAAGGTAGCACTTACCACACTGCCAGACGGTATCACATAGCCACTTATCGTAGGCAACGTCCATATAATGTATCTTCCAAAACCGGTTTTTGTCACTGATTCAAAAGTGACATTACAAAACGGCGCTTGTAGGTTTGCAATTCCCAATCCTGAAATCACAGACGGAACATCTGTAAATGCTACAGGGAATGTCGCCGCAGGGCCAGTAGCATAATATGTCTCTATTTTATTAGAAAGTGAAACATTTGAAGTGGTCTTGAATCTGTATTCAATAACAAGTCTTCCGTCTCGGTATTTTTTACAAGTAAAATTTCCACTTGTTGTCACTTCGCAACCGATTAGTTCATATCCATTTTCAGAAGCATTGTCTTTATTAACAGACAATATCGTCTTTCCATCCGGTTTAAAGTTAATCGAGGTAGGAGAGATAAGAAGCCTTTCTCCCACAGCCGTGTCCCATATCCGTAAGTTTCCATAGGTGTTATCAATGAAATATCTCACGGTGCCACCTTGTGCATCGTCTAATCCGATTAAACCATTTGATATGACCGTTTTACCTTTTGAACCATTGTTTTTTATGGTAAGTGACTTTGCTGTCGTTGGGACATTGATTGTGCATGATGGTTCTATCGTAAACTCTCCGCTTGAAGTAATCTCGGAATACCCCGAATCAATCTCGAATGCTATGCTACTTCCATTATATGGTGTTCCAGAATTTACCCCAAAAGCAAGGGATCTTGTTTCCAAATTCATCCATTTATCATAGTAATCATCTCCATGGTTTAAACTTTCAAGACGGACACCGTCAAAGCCCAAAAAGGCTTTGTTTATTTCAGTGTCATTGACTGTACAAGTCAACGACAAGAAATCTTCTTCTTGATTAAATTTGGAATTTATTGTTGCATCATAGTAAAATGTTGCACCGTTATTTTTCGAAGTATATTCTGAATTTGATATCAGCTTTTTGTCTTTCAATATAAATCCAGCAATTTCTCCGATCTCCGCGTACATATAACCGTCATATGTTACATACCACTCATGTTCAGTATTATACGGAGATGATATTTTGTACTTTCCTGCCTCAATGGCGATTACTCCACCGTTTTTCCCTGTAATTGACTTGGCTGTATTCAAGTCAACTTTGTATTGGTAGCCGTCTTCATCATAAAAACCAGTAAGGCAATCATCAAAAATACCAAATCCGCCAATTGTACCTCTATCCGCCGACACCGAAGCACCGACCAACGTTGCACCTCTTATTATTCCTGTCGCCGTGATATCTTGGGCAAAAATCTTTGTAATAACCGCACTGTCAGAAAAGATATTATCTACATCTAACTCATTGGCAGTAATCGACGATGCCACAATCTTGTCTGCATTGATAGTACGGTCTGTAAGTATGTAACCATCAAGAGTATCTACCGTTGTGCTTGTCAGTTCTCCAAGATTGTTTAAAGCATATAATACTCCCTTTTCTGAACCTTTAAGAAGTATTCTGTCAGCGACCAACGTTCCTGCCGTGATTTTGTTAGCATTGACTTCAACACTATCCAAAAAACCTGTAACGTGTCCATTTACGATTGTTGCCCTGTCAATCAAACCAACGTTAGCAAAAAATGTACCGACATTTGCCACATCAATATTGGAAAGTTCAATATTGGCATACTTCAAATCTGCCTTATCGGCTTTTAAATAACCTAAATCTGCTACTTTGGCACTAAGGTTATTTGTTGTTATTGCGATTGTTTCCAAGTTATCAATCTTTCCATCTACGACTTCCAATGAAGCAATTGTTGCATACTTGATATTCGCTTCATCCGCAGTCAAATATCCAAAGTCACCAACACGAGCGGTTAGATTTTCGATATATGCTTTATCTGCCGTCAAATCTTTGATAAACGAACTATCAACCTTTTCAAATCCAATCGTTGCATCTTTTATTTTGGCACCAGTCAAAGTGGAATCTTTGATTTTAGCATTTTCAATCTCTCCATCTTTGATTTTCGAGTTTGTGATTGACGAGTTGGAAATTTTACTTTCCGTTATCGCACTATCCTCAATCTTGCTACCATCAATGCTGGATTCCATTATGTGATTCCCTCGGATAGTTCCATCTACAATAAGGGCACCGGTAATTGTTGCCGCCTTTATTTTGGAACCGGTAATTGTTCCCTCTTCTATATTAGACCCTTTTATTGTCGAATCAGCAATAAGAGATCCGGTAATTGTTGAATCTTTTATTTTCGATCCATCAATTGTACCATCCTTGAATATGCTTCCGGAAATGGTACTATCCTTAATATTACTCAGCTCAATATCCGCAAATTTAAGTTTATACAAATTAATCTTTGCTTCTTGCTCTGCCGCCCTTATTAACGCTGACGAATTTCCAGATGATGAAGACGCAGTCCCTTCCTCTATATTGCAATTACAAGAAACGGTTGTTTTAAAACCACCATCCCATTCCAAGGTTACTTCTCCGCAATAAATACTGATTGGATCTGTCTCCTCTTGAACTTCGAATTTTATAATATTCCCTGGTTTAATTTGTCCCGTTATTTCATATCCGATAATATTGAATGTTCCGGATTTATAAACCAAATCCCCCTGCCGCAAACAAGCACTGATTCTTCCTCCGGGTGTCATATAATGATCAAACTTTGAACCATCACTTGTCCAACCTAACCAGTCACACTCAATTGTATAATCATACAAAGTATGATCTGTTATCTGCGATCCTAACAAAAGATTCGATACACGTTCATTTCCCTGATATCCTGTCGTAAATATTCTGCTACTCGTATTAGGCGGATTAAACATACCCGTAATACTCCATGGAAGGAAACTCAAATTAAGGCTTCGTACAGCATACGTCAACTGTGAAAAGGAATAATCTCCACTAATATCATCTTTTGATATTACTGATGGATCGGCAGCATGAAAAGTTTTTGATTTTATATAAATATACCCATGCTCTTCATAGACATTACCACCAAACAGTGTAGCCAAACCAGATAAGGCACTCCGAACATTAACTCCTGTCGCCTCATCGCTACCATTTACAAAGGTGCTGATATCTTTTAAAAAACAACACTCTCTTCCTAAAAATGTCGATTTCTCTTCTGTTGACAATGGCGGCAAAAATACAACCTGACATCCGGTAATTGATTCCACCTGTTCTTTCATATCATTCAAGGTATATGTCTGTTTCCCACCAGAAAACACCAATTCTATATCCTCAAATTTAGATAGAATTCCTTGCAATTGTAATGTCATCTTATCGCCATTTACAACTGGAACTTCTTTTACATAATATTCTCCATGCCCTCTCCATAAATCATTTACTTTAAACGATATAGAAATAGGTGTACCTTTCTGAACAGCTCGAATTCGTTCCATCGTTACTTCTGCATGTCGGATGTACACACTTCCAACACCAACTGCATTTCCATCATAACAACCATTTGTTATTTTAATTGTTTCGATAGAATATTCTGAACTTGTGAATTCGACTGCACCTATTGTTAGTTTGGCTTCCGCATAATTCCGATCAAATTGATACATTCGTAAGTCCTCCTATCTTTCAACAATATCTGTAGAAGCTGACTTATAATAAAAGATGCCATCACCAATATACCCAAGGGCTTCTTTGGTCAACGTTCCACGATAAACTTCTAATTCCTCTCCGAGAAAATATAGTTTTATAAAACCTTTTGGTATATTAGTCTCAATCTTTTTTATCTCTGCTTTTGTTAAAATACCCCAGTTAATTGTCACTGTTTGTTTTTCTGCAATCGCTGTTCCGACCATTTTCCCACTAGATGCTCTACCAGTATTGGAACTCCATATAATCTCATTACCAATAGATAACGAGACTGGCGAAGGAAGTTCTTCCCCAGTCTTGTCAGCTAATATCGTATGTGCTTTTAATGCCATCTCACCGCCTCCTATCGAATAACAATATCACAATGCCCCGTGGCTGATGTACGTCTGTTAATATTCCTTACTACATTCCGGCTCAATTTTTCTCCATCAACATAGAGTGTTAAGTCTAATTTTTCAAGAATGTACAATATCATCTCAAGGAGTTCGACTACTCTCGCTGTCATTCCCCCAGATCCCGATAATTCTGCTGCCTGACTTGCCATTGCGAGCAGTTTATCTTCCGGTGCCACCACCTCACCTTGGTGTCTGTTATCACCAATCATGGCAAGCTGTGGTGTATTCTTCTTAACATAGCCTCCAGTTGCAAGTTTAGGAATTTCAGGTACGGCCAATGGATCTTTATCCCATAATCCACTAAATGGTTTCTTGCCAAGAACACTAATATCATGAATCTTATTCAGCATTCCGTTTATTGCATTAAATGGAGTGCTTACTACCTTATTGATTCCACTGATCAGATGATTCACGATCGTCTTAAAAACAGTCTCAATACCTGATTTTATTCCTTTAAACACTTTACTTCCAGCCGAGAAAACGTTTTTAACCTTTTCCCAGGCTGTAGAAAATGTACTCTCAAAGAACCCTGCCACATTGCTGAAAACACTCTTTATACTATTCCATAGTGTCTTAAAAAAGGTAATAAGCGCTGTAAATGTCGTCTTAATAACCGTAACTGCAAGAGTAAATTTTGTACTAAAGAAATTTGCCACATTACTGAAAACATTTTTAATACTATTCCATATCGACTTAAAAAAAGTAATAAGCGGTGTAAATGCCGTCTTGATAACCGTAACTGCAAGAGTAAATATTTCTTTAATGGTAGTAACTACAGCTTTAACAATACTCTTTGCACTTTCCCAGGCACTTTTCCAATCCCCTTGCACTTCCCCCTTAATAACGCCACATACTCCGGATAAAATGTTACTAATCCCGCCTATTACTTTACTAATCCCTCCAAAAACTTCAAGAATAATACTGCCCGCGGTTTTGAAAACCTCCGCAAAAATTGGAACAATGTTTTTTATGCACCAGTTTACCAATGGTTGCAGCACGTTTTCCCAAAATATCTTAACAATATCTATCAAATTACCTAACAATCCAATTACTGCATTAATTGCCGGCTTTATGCTGCTATCCATTACACTTTTGAATTTTTCTGAAAGCGTGGCAAGTACAGGTGCAATATACGTGTTATATCCATCTAAAAATGTCTTCATCCAGCCACTTATCCCATTTGCCAACGAATCAAGCAAAGGTTTTACGGACTGATCATATGTACTCTGAATCTTATCCCATGTACTGGAAGAAACCGATTCCAATGAACGAAATACGGTTGATAATGGTTTTAACGTGTTTCTTAGCGCATCCTTGATTGAACCTTTATTATCTATGATCGGTTTTGTAATAAAGTTTAAAATATCTCTTCCTATCTTTGCACATAGTTCATTCACACCCATAAAAGCCTGTGATATAATACTGATTATTGATGCCGTAATGCTTTTTGCATCATATTCGCCAAATACTGAAAAGATATCTGCTACTGCCATTGCAAAGTTAGCTTTAATTGTACTTATTTCACTGGTTATATTGAACATAGATATCAAATACTGCTTGATTCGTCCTTTATTCTTTTGAAGGAAAATATCTAAACCACCTATCAGGTTATCTGCCATCGTTGCTCCAATGGATGCTATCGAACCTGTTATTTTCCCAGCATTTTCAATCATTAAGGCAACTAATTTTGTAAAAGCAGCCTGTACTTGTGAATCTGTAAATATATCATTCAGACTTTTCCCAATTCCAGCCAGATGTGATTTTATACTTTTTATTTTTTGAGGAAGATTTCCACTTCCGAGTTTAAATCCTTTTGCAAATAATGCTCCTACCTGATTTATCTTTTTTTTCAGTTCTTCAAGCATGCCGGATTGTTTAGCTCCTTCTCCGTCTCCTATGGAAGACACATTTCCGGCACCTGCCCCACTCTTAAAAGAAGTATCCGGAGAACTGGAACTATTGGCATCTAATTTATTAATCTTGTCAAACGACAATGTACTGTTTTTTACTTCTTTTGCTGCTTTTTTTGCCGATTTTCCAACATTAGCCGCACTATCTGCTGCCTTATCTGCCGAAACAGCCATATCCTCATAGCCGCTTACTGAATCTTCTGTATCCTGCTTGCCAAATGCTTTTCCCGTAAGTTGCGCAAACTTTTCCATTAAAACATTTAATTTCTGCATTACAGTATTTATTACTTTGATAATAGGTGTAAATGCATTAATCAATCCCTGACCTATGCTGGCTTTCAGAGAATCAAACTGGAGACTCAAAAGTCGGGTTTGGTTTGCCCAGGAATCTGATGTTCGTGCAAAGTCCCCAGATGCCTTTGTAAGCTGTTCTGTAACAAACTTGTAGCGGAGTGCTACTTTTTCCTGCTCTGTCATCTTTGATGTGACTTTGCCATACCCGTTTGCCAACGCATAAGAATCTAATGCCGTCTGCGTCATTACAACGCCAAGATCTTTCAGCGTTTCTGTTTCTCCGGTAAATACCGACTTTAATTTGGTATAAGCTTCATCCTGTGATATGTTATAAAATGAAGCCACATCCCCTGCCAATCCGGTCAATGCTGTCGACATCTTTAGGGATTCCTTTTCCGTAAATCCAAATGCAGATGCCATCGCACCAAATGTTCCTGTAAACTTCTTTGCCATAGTTTCCGACAATCCAAATGAAGCTGCTGCTCCTTTTGCAAAATCATTTATCTTAGCCGACATCGTTGGAAATGAAACATCTACCACATTTTGAACCTCGGCAAGATCTGATCCCAACTCCAGGCACTCTTTCCCAAAATTGACAATCTTTTTAATGGCAAATGCTCCAGCAAGAGCCGCTCCCGTTTTCTTGGCCAGAGATGAAATCCCTAACATTTGCTTATTGAATTGCCCTTGATTGACCACAAGATCTAATTGAATTTCTCCTATGCTCTCAGACATAATCTCACCTGCCTTTACTCATCCTCTTTGGCATCCCTCTCTCCCGCCATATGAATAAATGTATCTTTTAATCTTTCCAGCACCTCTGCCAGTTCTTCCTCACTTACCTTTTTGCTTTTCCTCCGAAGCCAATCATTTCGGATTCGGTTTTGTTCTTTTGTAAAGTGCTTTAAAACATCTTGATCCTGCTCTGAACGTATCGTCACGATACGTCCAAGAGCAGTCTTAGGTCCTAATCCAATCAAAAGATCTTTAAATTCATCCCATTTCATTGTTTTAAGCTCTCTTGATAAACGAATCCCGTACTCCGACATAAAAGATGATAGAATCAAATCATAGTCATCAATCAAATCGTAGTACGGGTCATCATTCTCCCCCGGGTTCTTCCTCCCCGGAGATCACATTGATAGCAGAAAAAACGAGTATTGCAAAATCTTTAAAATTCAACTTCATTTTGCTAATCTTTTCACGTGTCTGATCATCAAAAATGAGTTCATACATTGTAGTAATGACACTTGGTGATGGATCTCCGCTTTCCGGAAGCATTCCCATTACCTTCAACATCGTTTCCGCATCATCCTGTACCTCCAATTCTACATCTCCTATTTTGATAATCGGATTTTCCTCATAATTGAGTTTTTCTGTAATATCTACTACTTTTGCCATCTACCCTTTCCTCCTATGCTGCTGGTTCAATCGTTGGTTTTCCGTTACTAAGCACTTCAAATTCAAGCGGAGCCACCGCCGTTGAATCTCCTGCTCCGACATTGGTTACGTTAATAACCGCAGCCGTAAATTTGACCACTGTTCCATCCGGGAACGTCCAATGAAAATCTTTTTCGACATCTCTACCATTCTTCCATGCCAGAGCAGCTACTGCATCATTTCCCTCGTCTCCGACGTTTCTTTTGGCTGTCACGGAAACAGTAACCGACTTTGCCGTCAGCAATCTTCGCGTCCATCCTTCCGTATCAAATGGTGTCCATTCCTCCACTCCATTATCAAATGACACTCCAAATGTCTCGCAGTCCGCAATACCCTTCATTGTAGGTGTTGAATTTGCAGACGTATCAATCTGAAACTGATTTTTGTAACATGGGTATACTCCCGTATTTGTACTTGGCATATTATTGTCCTCCTTTTTTACTGGTTACCACCACTTCCAATACCATCTCCCGTACTCCAGTATCATCTGGTCCGACGTCCTGTATATCATAAAGCGGCAGTATAAATTGTATTACCTCATCATTTACCGTTACCTCGTATGTATTGACCAATGCTTTCATCAAAGCAGCTGCTGCCTTTTCCGTATCACGCAAAGATTCATTCCAATGAATCAACAAAGTAACATATTTACTTTCATATGATTTCAAAGCATCACCACCAATAGCTGTTCGATACTCATGCTGATGCTTACTGTTATATACGCCAATAGATTTTTTTGCCTTTTCATCCATCTGGCCCATATACACAGTCTCTGCTATTCCTAGACGATCTACATAATCACGTATATGTGATAACATCATAAGCTTGCCAACCTCCTGTACACTTCTTTGTATACATCTACTGTAAATTGCTCCTTTTTTCCTCCTGGTTCCCAGTCCTCAAACCATTTACCTTTGGCATTCGGATTTTCGTCCTTACTAAATTGATATTCCGGATGAAAATACAGTCTTCTGGCATATGGGGTACTATGTACAATGCTAACTCTGCCTTGTTTTACTTTTTTCGTATTTACAAACATAGCTTCATTTTGCAATGTACCCTGGTCCCTTGGCACTACCTGATCTTGTACCACTTCTGTATGTAACGCCTCTACGGTCTGTTCGAGTGCTGCCCCTTGCGCTCCAGTTAGTTCCTTGATTCGGGGCATATTCAATTTAATTTTTGATTTGCATTGAATCACTTTAGAAGCACCTCCGTATAATTTACTGTGCCATCCGGATTCCGCGCTTTCTTTCCTTCAACGACTTGCCGTTCAACACCGAACACGGTTGCACTTCCGGATGTAATTACCGGAAGTCCCCTACAGATATCTCCCGGAATCAATGCCGTGCCTGTTATCTCCACAAGTTTCTTTTCTTCCGTCAATATGGTCTTGGCTTTGTCCTGATAATTGCATTTCGTCTCTACAGTTATCATTTCTAAAGGCTCTCCATATACATTGACACCTTCTCGGTTAAAAGAAAACACAATTGACGTGGTACAGAATTGCTCTAACACTAAACATGGATACATTTTCAATCACCTCGCAAGCCTGCAGCATAGTCCCGTCTGGCTTAACTGCTCATAAACATCTTTTCGCATCGGGATTCCTTTCTTTGTAGTTACATTCCAGCTTTCACCAAACTGCATGGACACCCCATTGATTGAATACCCCTGCAAAATCATGTCAAATATGTCTTTGTTCTGATACTCAAATTCAGCCTGCATACATACCACTTCCCGGATGATATCCTGCTGAAATGGTGTCATATTTATAATTCCCTGACTTACAATACGGTTGAAAGTCAGGGAATCAATATGGCGTGATGCTTGCCTGATATATCGTTCCAGCAATTCTTCCGGTACGATCGTGCCACCATAAGTATCAAAATAGTATTCTTTTGTTACATATGGAACATACGACATAAGCATCTGCCCCCTACTCTTCTTCTCCGGTATATTCCTCTGTATCTACATCTACATAAATGGAATCAATCTTTCCATCACGGCCATTTGGAAATACAAACACATCGGAAAGTGAACGATTCTGATACAGATATCCGTCCCCCTTAGTATGTGCCCCCGGCGCAAAGTAATAGATAGAGGAAATCTTTGGCACAATCTTACATGTCTGACCGCAAGCCACAAGCACATTGATCTTATGCGAACCCTCTACTTTCTCAAAATAAGTGGAAAGATTTGACTTTGCCGGACTTGACACCTTACTGTAACTGCCTTCTGATTCAGTATAGTATGTTTTTCCCGATACTACTTCGGTATCTTCCGTTTTTAAGTAGGATGCTTTCATAGGGATAAATCCGCCATCCGTCGGCTCCCAGTCAAAACGATCGTAAAAACGTTCATCGTCAATAACTTCCATGAGTGTCACTCCATCAATGTCTGTCACTCTGGTTTCAATCCCAACACCGCCTTCCGCAATCTGGGTCATCTCGATCTTACGCGTAAAGCTTTCTGACTGTTCCAACAGATCCATGATAAAAGAATCCACGTACATGATAAGTGAGCCATTTGCCTTATAGCGGCGAAGTTTTCCGGAAGCAAGAAATGTTTTTAACTTTTCAAAAACATTTGCTTTGGTATAACTTCCGGATCCGCTTCGTGGAGTAGCCGAATGATACTTGCTCAATTCCTGCGCTTTTGCAGCCACCTTTGAAAAGAACAACGCATCTGTCTCCGGTACAACCTGGGTCTGTTCAAAAACACGTGATACGTTTTCAATGGATGCAGTAGCATTGGTCTCATCTACGTCTGCTTTATCCACCTCAAATTCAATATCACGATCATGTGTCAATGTAAACGGAACATCTTTCTGTACATAAGAGCCTTTGTTCCATCCACCATTGCGGTTGTGATTTTTAAAGCCTGATGTGGACATCTGCGTAAAATGAAACGTTCTGGCATCCAGCCATCTTACGTTGGTTGTTACAAATGGGGAAGTCAAAGTCCCCTGAATCAAAATTTCAAGGAGTTCCGGACTCCATGATTCTGCATAATTCAAATTTGGCATATGTTATACCATCCTTTCTTAGTTATAGCGATTCCATCTCTTTTTGGGAACCTGCTGTGTTTGAGTTTGCTGTCCCTGCTGGTTTGAGTCGCCTCCGGCTCCAATCTGTCTGAAACCACTCTGTTGTTCCTGCTGCGGTTTTAATTCCGGCAGCTCCTCCAAAACCTTATTAAGGGATTCTTTTAACGTTTCTTTGTTGATTCCATTTTCATCTGCCACTTTGCTAAGATCTGCAAGTTTCAGGATGTATGGCATCGTCTTTAATTCCACTCCAATCTCTCCCGCAAGAAACATTGCTTCTTTTTCAATATTAGCCTGCAGCTCACGAGCATGTGCCGTTTGCAGTTCATTCTGTAACGCTCCTATATCCGGTGTAGCTGCTGCCTGTTTTTCCTTAAACGTCGCAATAGCCTCTTCCATCTGTTCTTTGGTAAGCCCTTGATTTTTCAAAAAGCCTTTAATAACAGATTCTTCCGTCGCCGCCTGCTTTCCGGCTACAACCTGTGCCAATTTGTCATAATCAATATTAACCTGTGGCGGTGTTGGCTCCTGTTGTGACTGCTGCCCTTTTGCGCTTTGTGACTGCTGTGCTCCTGATTCCACCGTGCCTGTACCTTGTGTACCACTTTCTCTGGCAGCTCCTTCAGCAAAATATTGAAGATTGATTGGTAATGTTTTTTTGTTCATGTGATTTGCTCCTTCCATAACAGTTTTTTCCGTGCTGTCTGCACTACAGTTTTATGTGTGTCTCACGTAACAGTTTCTTTCCCCGGTGTCTCCGCGTAGTTTTATGCCTTCGGGCAATAAAAAAACAACCTTACTTGGTTGTCTTCTTTGCTTTATTTTCTTTTATCTCTTCTACCAATCCAAGATCAGCAAGATACTCCGCTCGCCTTGCATCTACATCAAGTGTCTCTCCTTTTTTTCGTAATTGCAATTCTGCTGTCTTGTCCCGGAAGTCATGTATAACCCTAACTTTCAATATATCAATCCTCCTTTCTGTTGCGCGGGCGCAACTTCTTTATTTTTTAGATTTCTTACACAATTTTAAGCCTTTATGTTGACTTTTTCGAAATAGTGGATATAATATAGGTGAGATATCTTAATAAGAGTTATTTTGTTCCCCCTTTGCCTCTATTTTAGGAGTTGCCGGGAGCGAAGATAACTCTTATTTTCAAAATACCAATTCCTCCCTTCTGTTGTGCAGGCGCAATATTATTTTCAGTAAAAAGCCACCTGCACAGGTGGCTTAACTATTAATAATCAGCTTTTGGATCATATTCTACTCCCCATAATTCCCATATCGTAATATGTTTATCTACACATTCATTTAACATATCTGCCCATTCCCCATCTGTATATGATGATGGCTCTGTAATTAAATCATCTCCCATCTCCTCTATATATCTTTTCATTGCATCCAACATTCTTTTTGATTCCGAATCAATTTCCTTTGGACTATTCTCTGGTCTCAAAAAATCTGGTAATTTCATAACACTTCCTCCAATAATTTAAAAAACTCATCCGTTGCGTTAGGAAACATTTCTACCATTGCATTTATTTTTTCAATATCATTCCTTGCATAAACTTGAAAGAAATGTGCAAAGGCTTCTCTTTCCAATGCATTAGGTTCTTTCCAATAATCTACTGTATGCCCATACTTTCCCCTACACCTATTTTCTGTCAAAGCGCCTGCAATATCCGATATACAATGATACTTTGCATCAATTAATGACATACTAATCCTAGAAAATGCTCCTTCTAAAGTTAGATTATACTCCTTTTGCACAGCTTTTACAACATTGTCAAAATCATTTTCTAATGCATTTTTAAAATCAGGAGACTTATATGATATTCTTCCTGCCGCCTTGTCAATACTATGACCAATCTCATGAAATGTTGTTGTATAACTTCCTCTTGGATTATTAGCATCTATTTTATAATTAACACATATTCCACTTGTTTTTGCGATACCGCCTCCAATTGATCTCTCATTTACAAATACAATATCATTCCAATATTTTTCAACCACCATTTTTATTCTATTATCTGATTTACCTAAAATAGAAATAATATCATTTTTATACTGTAATGGTAAGTTATCAATTTTCTTGGGTGCATGTTCAAAAATAGTATCAATTACACGTGCAGCTTTTTTCCACTTATCTTTCTTATTTTTGTACTTTTTGCGATTTTCATCATCCAATGAAAATTCTGCCAATCTTCCATATTTCTCTGTCTGTCTTCTCGCATATTGCTGTCTGACTTCTTTCTTTGCATCTTTCTCAATCTTCGCAATCTCTTCCGGTTTCCACTCTGAATCAGGTGGCGTACTAATTCCGGGAAAATATGTAGTATGGCTGTCTTTGCATCTTGGGTGATACAGCCCGGCAGAAATTGCGGCACTCATAAGAGGATATGGTCCATCCTCTGCAGTACCACCGCTCCACACATCATCTATTAATATCTTTCCACAAAATGGCAGACATTTCGGGCAGGGATTACCACGTTTATTCATGATAACCGTAGCAATTCCCCACTCCTTCCGTTTCTGACCTTCTCCTTGAAGATATGCCCTCTTGCTTGCTGTTCGAATTGCCATATCCGCATAATCTGAAAGCGTATGCCGTGCACCATTTCTGTATTCCACACAATTCAAGCCGGCACTTATAAAATCTTTCGTTGCCATATCAACCGCTTTTTCATAAGTTCCTGCTCCTGTATTTGCATATACCTGTGCATTAAATATAACGCGTCGGTATCGATCATTTGACATACGGAGAATAGCGGTCTCGGCCTTTTGCATATCATTTTGGGTCGCAGTAAGTAAGGCTTCTAATTTTCGCTCATTTAAGCGGAAAAACTCTGCGGATACACCAGCCGGAACCCGTCTTGCCGGCGATCCTCTTTTTATGGCTCGAAGGATAGCCGTTTCCTGATTCATCTCGCCTTCTACTTTTGCCATACGAATCAGTTCATCTATTTGCTTATTGATATCCTGAAACTTCTTTCCGTAAACCTCTTTATTCTTTCTTTTATATCCTTCCAAGGCCTTTAATTGCTCCACCTGCCACATTGCCCACTGACGCTGTTCATTGACCTCTTCTACTTTATGATTTTGCATATTGCGAATCATAGAAGCCATCAATTCTCTTTCTATGGCCGCAAAAGCCTGTCCAATATCATACTCATCTGCCATTCGCATACACCTTAAAGCCCTGTTGTTTGAATAATCGTATCATTGCTTTTAACTGTGCAGAACTAGCGCATTTATCATTTCGAAGTTCCGCATAGTTATTTTTTTCAATGGCGTAAATTCCACGTGACACCTGCTCTTTTGCTATCTCCAAAAGTTCCTCATACTTCTTTCTGCTCATCTGATATGTTCTTTTTGCCACCAATACTTTCATCTTTTTCCTCCGCATTCATCCAAAGATCTTCATTTGCCGCTGGTTCTTCCATCTCTGCAATTCCAAGTTCCGTTTTGATCCGGCCAACCTCATCTTTCTTCCAGTTCTCATCTTTATCATCGCCATACAGTTCTTCGACTGCTGCCTCTACAGACATCATCTGACCGCTGCGTGCCTTTCCGATAGTCTCTACCTGACTTTCAAACGATGGATTTGCATAATCACCAAAATTAACCGTTACTTTCACATCTCTTGCTTTTTCTCTTATATACTCGTAATACGCCTTGATACAAGTTTCTACCAAAAGAGGAATATCCACCTGTAACGCGTTAATGATTGCATCTTGCGTATAAAGCGTTGCTTTTTCCTTCTCACGCTGTGCGTCGGCATTATCTAATTTCTTCATATCGATACCAAGTGTTGATGGAGATATTAAACCTTGCAGACACAGATCCAGAGCCGTTACATAGGTCTGAAAATAACTCTGGTGTGGTATTTCCGGCTGTTCAACCTCAATCTTATTCGTTCCACCTTCTGACATATCTGCATCAATCTTTATGTATCGATTATCAAAATGATTCGGTTTCAACATCTCTCCTGTTTCCGGATGTCTCGGAATCATATTCTCTGGAATATACTCTTTCGCACGTCCTGCTCGTAAAGCATCCATCCATTGGCTCCATGCTTCATCTAATGCGTCAAAAGAATCTATTTTTTTATCATAGATACTCTGTCCCCTCTCATCCCATTTTCCCGATTCATAAAATTGTATTGGGACCGCCATCATATACGGAGCATCCTTTGAACCAAATTCCACATCAACCAAATTGGCAGTCTGTGGAATGGCATTTAGCAATACCGGTTTATTTTCAGAATACAATTCATATGTAATCTTGCCATAACCATAATGCTCATCAAGAATATACTTATTTCCTTTATGGATGTACTCTGTCTTAAATATAATTTCCCGGACACGTCCCCGATTTGTCACCAGTTCGATACGATCGCCCGGATAAAATTCAATAATGGGATATGGTCCAATTTCTGCATCAAAAGATATCTTGAACGCCCCATCTCCAATATATAATGTTTCCTTGACTGCCTTTTCAATCTTTTTACGGAACTTATTATCTTTACTGATTTTTTCCCACAATTCTTGTGTTGACCTATCATTTTCAATACTGATGCTCATATCTGTGATAACAATTCCCTCCAGTACATCTACTATCAATGCCGGAAGACCTGTATGGATTTTACGGATTTCCATACCAGGACTACCTTTGCAAGCCCAAAACTTATAGGAATCCACACCGTTATGAATCTGCTCATACAATTGCTGCAACTCACTACTGTCACCACGATACCAAATTCGATTCCGGATTGCATTGACTTCATAATCCATTGTCTCATTGATCTGTATACTAAGCGGCGAAGCAGCATTGACATTTAGCCAGCTTCTTATTCCTCGCTTTACTCTTTCTGTCATATCATTCCAACTCACTTTTATGCCTCCTCATATCCAATCATCTGACGATACGGAATCCATGCGTATTGATTGGCATTTATTGTATGGTCATTTCTATCTTCCGGAATATCTTTATCCTCTTCCCAGGAATACCGTTCCAATTCTCCGATATGTTCCGTACATGTATCAACCACCAAGTAACATCCCTGCTGAATCCATCCAAGCTGCAATTTGATACGGTCGATGATCGTAACCTTTTTATACGACTCCACAAAATTATACATGCAGCTATGAAGCCGTTTGTACTTTCGCAATTCTGTAATCGTCGCCGCGTCTGCGCAGTCAATAAAGGTATCCTTTGAAAATCCCCATTCTTCCCGACACCGTCCCAGCCAGTCAATAAACTTAACCGCTGTGTCCGATGGTGCCAACGGATTTTCCAACTCAGCATTACTATATACCCGTTCACTCAATGTGATTAGTTTTCGATCTTCCGTAATCCCTTGGAAAATCATTGCTATTGTGTCTTTTGACTTGGATGAATAGGATGTATCCATCCCTGCGGTAAACCGTTTAAATTTCAAATTTCCAGAAGAAACCTGTTTTTTTACCCAGTCTGCCGTAACAACATGATGTTTTCTGGAAAAGTTTGGAAAAACTAATCCTGTGGCTCTTCCTCGTAATCCCAGTATCTTATTTTTCCATATCTTTGTACCCTTAGGTGTATTCTCAAAGATCCTTTCTTTCTTCTCCTTCGACAAACCCAAATTATGATTGAAAGAAAAGAACCAATGTACCCATCCGGGTTTTGGTTCTTCCTGCAATTCTTCCATGATCTCGTCAGGTGTCTCCTGTTCCCACTCGGAAAGCGGTCTGGAAGAGTTAATATATTCTTTGTATATTTCCAAATTCGGATCATCCGGATTCAGTGTCGCCATAAAATAATCGCATCGCATTGATGCTTCACGGACAAATTCAATATCTGCTGTATTAATCTCATCAATATAGAGACAGCCATACTGACCACCTAAGGCTTTCTGCCATTTTTTCTTGTCTCCATAACCCATGATGTAGATAACTTTATCTCCCCCGGATGTGTGATATAAAATATGCGGTATTTTTTCATCTTTTGTACCATTTCCGTTATACTCAGCTAACACACCAAAGTCATCAATGATTCCCAAGTCCTTGTTAATTATGTTCTTTTCAGCAGTTCCCGTGTCTTTTGATGCGATTATATGTAGTTTTTTAGGAGATTCTGCCACCTTTAACATGAATTTAAACAATCCAACTGTGGTTTTTCCTGCTGCCGTAGTCCCTTCCAGAAACTCAACCGGAGCATTGCAACGAATAAACGCTTTATACTTATCCGATAAGAGCAGACGCTCTGTACTCATTACGCATCACCACGCATCTGTTTTATCAAATCATCTAGTTTGGATTTTTCCTCTTCTACACCTGATACCTCTACACGGTCTTTGAACATTCCTAAATGTCGTCCAAGTAATTCCAGTGCTTTGTTTTTATCATACTGCTCAACAACTATTCCATACTTTCCATGCTTTACTGCCGCGATGGCACGTATCTGTTCATCTGTAAGATTTTCTGTAAGTGTGAACTGAATATCGTTTATCAACACCGGTTTTCCATCCTGATCAAATAAAGGTATCCGAACTCCATCTGCAGCAGTAATCACCGCCTGTTTCTCAATTACTTTTACATAATCTGAATTTTTGGCGAAGGCAATGGCTGCCAATTCTCTTATTACCATATCCTGGGTAATCTCTGTTCTTTTTTCACGATCTTTCATGCGTTTTTCAATATAGCTTTGAACCTTGACATTTCTCAACATCCTGCTGCCTGCCTGTGATGCCGTGGAATCCCTTTTAACACTGGGATACGCCGTTTTATATGCCTGTGTTGCATTAAGATCTTTTAAATACTCTTCACAAAATCTTTTTTGCTTCTCCGTTAGCTTTGCCATTTCCTTCACCTGCCTTTCTATTTCTTAACGCAAAAAGAGCAGCTACGCTCGGTAACTGCCCTTTATGAGGGGGATACTATCTTGGGGATTCTTTACACTATCATAATAGCACATATAAGTATGCAAAAATATGAAATGTTTATTTTATTTGTACATTTAAGAGTGCACTACCATGAATATTGATCACCTGCCGCCAACTGTATTTCATCTCTTCTGCAATAGCATTCCACTTTTTTCCCTCTATGTAGCGCATTCGAAGGACCTTCTGTTCATTTGGATCCGTCATTTCCGTGATTTTTGTCTCAATATCCACCTTGATACTCATTGCGGTTACCTTTGCTTCATCAATCTTTCTTTGCCAATTCTCGATTTTGACAAGCAAATCGGAAAGATCTGTCTGGTGTCCGCCGCCTTTCGGCATATCGGAGAGTTTCTGCGTTTTGGCCGCCTGTTCCACCTGCCGGATTGACTTCAATTGTTCTTCTAAAACGGCCAATCTTTTACATGCATCAAGATATCCCCAAAGGTATTTTTTCTTTTTGTCGTTTTCTACTTTTTGATCTTTTTCCAAAGCATAATCTCCTTTCTACTGCTGCCTCTTGATTTTTGTTGTGCCGGCGCAACTCAATTATCCTGCCGATGCTTTTCCATTTATCATCTTGTAAATGTTATGGATGTATACAGCTATTCTTACCGCGCCAAAATAGTCGTCGTAATCTGGCAGTCGTCCGTGCATGATGTCCGATTGAGCAAACGCATGGACTGCTGCCTGGATGATTTGATTTGTTTTCGTTTTCATTTCTTTTTTACCTCCTTATTATCTACACGAGCGTTCCACTTGTGAATGGCAAGTATTTGGTTGTTTCCACCATCTGGGTCTTCTATAACTCCGGAATGAGCACCACATGAACAGCAAGTTACAACGTCTGTCGAAGGAGAATATCCATAGAAGCCACTTGTGTGAAATGGCTTTATATTATCACTCCCACAAAACGGGCAAGGTAACACGTCTATTTCCTTCGTTATAGTCTTTGTTTCAGTTATTTTATACTTCATCTTGATTTCCTCGCTTTCTTAATTTAATAATTTTTAATCCTCCCAGTCCTCTCTCAAATCACCTTTCATTTTTGGAAACAAAATAATAGTCACACTATAAGTAACAACGATATGAAAGGAGAAAAGCTTATGATTATAGGAAGCAATCATGTACGGTATGCCACATTCGTACTTTGGATCTTGCTCTCACTTCTGGAGCAACTCACCCAGAATCCCATGTGGGGTTCACTAAGCGAATGCGCTGCATACATACTCTCGTTTTAAGAAAGTGCCGGCACCTTGTGTCGGCGTTTTCTTTTTTAAAGTACCGTTATTCCCATGCCCTTTGCATAAGCATATTCCAGATTTGCTCCCCGGCTCTGCTGCCAGCCTTCCATCATGTAAATTCCATCACACATACTCAGCATACACAGGGACATTCTCATGTACTCTTCCCATGTGGTGCTTTCCGGCAAATTGGCGTTTACTTTGGCTGGGTTGATCACCTCCACTCCTTGATGAACCAGAACCAAAGCAGTTTCTATATCTTCAAACTTCTCCAGGTAATCTTTTGTCCCGGTAATCGGACCGCTTATGTAAACTTTCTTTAAGGTACTTGGATTATACTTCTCCACGGAAAGCCCCATAATACTATACTGGCCATTTTCTTCAAAATACTCCTTTACATCCTCAAAATTCCAAAATTCATCATAAAGAGGGAATTTTTCTCCCCGGTCATTTGCGATTCTGCCATCTTTAATTTCGTAGATTTCACCGGCAGTAAAATTGATATCCGTTTCTAAAAACCGAACTTTTCCATTGTATCTTCTCATGGTTTTGCTCCTTCCTAACTTTTAAATCACATACTTTCGATGCGCTTCTTTCAAATCCTGTTCTGACAAATCAAGATAAATTTGCGTTGTTTCAATCGACTCATGTCCAAGCATCTTGGATACCTGTTCAATTGGCATTCCTCTTCTAAGTGCATACGTTGCACAGGTTCGGCGAAATTTATGTGGATATGCATGAACATCCACTTTTTTGGAAATTCTTCGCATCATTTGCTCAACAGAAGCCTTATTCAAATGTTGATCCGGAGTAACACATTCCGGGTTCTTATACCAGTTTTTTCTATAAGTCCGGGTTCGATCATCATTCAAGTATCCTCCAGCAAGCAGATAAGGATTCGTATCTTTTCTTTCTGCTAAGTATTGCTCCAGAGCAAACATTGCTTTTGCATTCAAGTATACACTTCTGTCCTTTTGCCCTTTCCCATGAACAAGGATTTTATCTCCGTCAATTTCACAGAGTTTTATGTTTACTAGTTCGCTCACACGGCATCCGGTTGACAATAGTATTTCAAAAATTGCTTTGTCTCGGTTTGTTTTTAGTACAGCACGCATTTTTTCAATTTCATATTCGTCAAAAGCGGATTTCTTGGTTTTTTCTTTCTTTATGGTGTCTATCCGAAACATTGGATTCTGCTTTAAAAGTTCCTCTTGATACAAATACCCAAAAAAACTTCTAAGATTGCGGATTTCATTGCCGACTGTTGTTTTGGAAACACGATCTTGATATATACGCTTGGCAATGTACAAGCGTATGTCCTCTGTTGTGATATCATCTGCCGTCTTGCCAATATATTGAAAGACGAAACGAACCGTGGTTGCATAGTATGTCAATGTCCTTTTCGTACAGCCTTTCACTGTTTTTGCAACAATAAATGATTGCAAAAGATATTCGTTTCTGTCTGTTTTTAATAAAGCAACTGCCGTTTCGCGTTTGCTAATCTCATATTTGTCAAGGATAAGATACAGTCTGCTTCTTGTGTCAATGTCCGGAATCAGCGTGCATAACTTGTCAAATAATTCTTCTCTGTCTGTCATATAAATACCCCCATTCTAGCTGGTGTAAACAAAATATTTTCTTTTGATACCTTTTTTTGAATTACCTCTTGTGAAAGTGTGTTTCCTTGAATCACTTCCGCATCAATCCCTAAAAGGGATAATTGAATATACGTCATATACACACCATTCCAATCCAAATCCTGTGCAGTAACGTCTAAACATTTTTGATAATTAATTCCTTTATCTTCAAGAACCTTTGCGGCGGCCAAAATCATCCCACCGCCTCCGGCACTCGGCTCATTCAGCCGAATTTTTTCTTCTTTTGAAACATTAGAAAGTAACGTTGTCGCATTTAAAACGGATATGTGGAAGGGTGTAAAAAACTGACCTGTGATTTTACTCCCTGCTCCGGATTTCATATAAATATCGCCCAGATAATCCTTAATTCCGTTCTTTTCAAAACAACTTACTAAAAGTCCCGACATTCGGCAAAACTCTTTTATCTCTTCTTTTGAATACTTTCTCATTGTTTCGTTATAAATTTTTTCTCTTTGCTTCCATATGTCCCCATGAATACTTACACAAGCATTTTGGATTGATATGGCATACATCTTCACCCAATCCGAAAAAACAGTATACGGATTATATCGCCCGCTTATTTTTACAATACTTTCAACAATTTCATCGACTTGCATTCGAATCATCCTTTCAACCCCTGCTGCCTTGATAAATATCCTTGCAGCACCTTTTTTATAACCTGTTCCGTCACGTCAAGTTCGTCGGCAATATCCTTCAACTTCCAGCCGGCTCTTGCCAGTGCCAAGATCTTACCTTGATCTGTAACTGCGATCATCGCCTTTTCGACAACCATCCGCAGTTGTTTATTCGAACATTTATCATCTTGAACCAAATTACTTTCATACAGTTTAATGCGTTCTTCAATTGTTTTCTTTGACGCACCATACTTTTCAGACACTGCCTCCATGCTGATGCCTGCAGCCAGTTCTTTCATGATATCCTCGATGGCATCATCTATCCGTTTCCGGCGCTGGTTAAGGCTTTGTCTGAACCATTCCGGGCAGTCATCACTTTTTCGTATCAATGTGATGTAGGATATTACCGTGGATTTTTTTAGATTGAGATTTTTGGCAATCTCTGCATTGCTCAATCCTTCCTTTTTCAGGCGGATGATTCCGTCTTTGCTCTGCTTATTCATCGTATCTCCTTTCGCACTAACAACTTGTCATAGCTTACCAAATGATGTCTTCCGCGGATCAGGCACAGGGCTGTAGCCGCAAAACACTTTTGGATCCGCGCATACTCTCCGGTACCCGCCATCCGATATATCTGTCCCGGTGCATAGATCATTCCAATTCCCCCAATCGTTGGCCACATTCATGGCAAAATTTATGAAATTCCGTGTCACGGATATCCTCGTTTCCACACGACGGGCAGTATGCGTAACAGCCGTCCCCTGCGATTTTTACTTTTTTCGGAATGTAGTAATGCGTAATCGCTTCTGTGATCACATCGACTGCATCGCATACTGCTGCCTCTGTTCTTTTTTCTTTCATTCTTCCATCTTTCTCCCGCACATCGGGCAATACGAAAATTCAATGATTCCATACCGAAGTCCACTGTCAAGTTCAATCCTTCCGGTACCATGTCTTGTCAGGTGCAGATGAAAGGATCCGTCATTGGTCTCGATATCCTTATTGCCGGCACAGTATTGGCATTCTCCATCGACGGCATCCGGTACTACTTCCACCGGTTCTGCTGCCTCTTTCTGCTCTGCTTCGATTTGGTCTCGCCCTCGAACTTCCGAGGCTGGCGCCACTTTTGCCGGCTCTGTTTTCTCCTCATTTTCGGCATTTTCATAGGTTACCGGCATTGTTTCAGCAAATTTACGGATATCACTCTGCCCTTCCAAAATCGGATGTTCTTCCTGATTTTTCGGGCTTTCCGACACTTTTTTCTCTTCCTTTTGTGTCGGTGCTGACTGCTTTGGTGCTACATGGTCTCGCCCTCGTACTTCCGAGGCTGGCGCCACTTTTGGTATCGTTTTTTCATCTTCCGGAAGATTTTTTCCAAATGTTTTTTCATACCAGGTGTTTTCCCCGGATAATTCGACACTTGACAGATTCAATAACGCCTCCAGCAACTCATTGTAAGAATACTCTTCTTTGGACATTCCACGCATCACGATGAAGTTATCCTTCTTGAAGAAATACATGCACGATCCGGCTCGCTGGTTCCCATAGCCATTTTCGGACAAAGCAAGAAAAATATCCTGCTCGTTACAGTCTTCTCCGGCATCCTTTTTCTTCATCAGCGGCCACAACTTGGGGATACGGCGCGCATATGCGTCCAATTCGAACAGATGGCGGATACTCTGCACCAAAAGACTTTCCTCTGCTGCCTCCGGAATAAATGATTTTCCGAAATCTTCAAACTGTCTCGCCTGCTCTGCCGCCTGATATTCTCTCTTAATCTCCCGGATCTCATCCCGTTTCATATCCGGATGAAGTTCTTCCCGGATCTGCTCCGGAAGCAGCAGCATTTCTGACAGCTTAGCTTGACCATAGCCTTCGTACTGCGCTTTCAGCACCGTAGAATACCCTCCTTCGCTGTATTCCCGGTTGATCGACATGAATCTTGATGTCTGCGCTTTATCCCAGCCGTACTCCTGCTTGGCAAATTCGAAGATACTGCTATATCCTTTTTGCCGGAATAACTCCGCATCATCCGCTTTACGAAGCACATATCCGATCTCGACGATCGACGTGCATGCTTTTCTCTGTGCCTGATCTATTGCTTTTGTGACATCCTCCATATCATTGATCACTATACTTAACTGTTCCATTCTTTGCTCCTTTCCCTGCCGGAGATACCCCCGGCAGTCTGCTATATGATTCAAATGACTTATAACCCGTGATGTAAAAGCCATTTGGTGCTTACAACCAGTTTCTTCCGAATATCTGCTGAAACTCTTCCCGGCTTCCGTGATATTCTTCAAATGCTTTCTGCCCCTCTGCTTTCAGATAAAGATCTGTCTCTCTTCGTTTATGTACCGCCTGCGGACCATTTTCGTGACATTTCTGCCCGCACAGCCGCACCTTTAGTCCAAACTTTTCAGACCAGCGGCGGTTGGGACCACCGAAAATATGATGCCAGTGCAGATGATCCATCGATCCATTTGCACCGCATAAAAAGCAGCTCATTCCATCATGCATAATGCTTTTTGCCATGTGTCTTTTCCTCCACAAATTGATTTAAAAATGCATCTACCTCGATACGTTCCTCGTGTTCTTTGTTATACTTTCCATGACGCTGTAAAATCTCATACTCCGGCGTTATCTCTACGGTATAGTAGGGCTTGTCCGGTGCCGACTGCTGCCGGAGAAACAAGATATAACTCTTTCCCCGGAGCATTTTCTCTGTGTAATTTCCGGCTCCCACACAGATATGCTGAATCTGTCCTTCCCGCACTATCTCGACATTGCTCTTTGCCGGCCGAAGAATGTATTTTTCATCCGCGAAAGAGAATTTTTTTGCGATCTTCTCATAGACTTTCTCAATCGCTCTGTCCTTTTTCGACGCCTCGGCAAGCCGTTTTTTGTTTTTCTGATCATTAGTCAGCTCTACCAGTTGATCATGTGCATTTTCAAGATTATCCGGATAGAGAATTGTGTCTAGTTGCAGCCTGTCTGACATATTAAGGTAGTCCACATACTGCTGTACTGTATGTTCCGTAAGATCTGAATATCTAGCCTGTTCGCGGATATAATCCACCGTTCGCCTTAATTTCAGTCCTCTTTTTAGAAAAAGTTCTTCACGGTGTCTGGAGAACTTCATTACAAGGATAGCTTCCTCTTTCTCCTCGATACTTCCATGCACTCCTGAAAGCTCCTGCATTGCCTGGATCCAGCCTGCATCCTGCTGTCTATCCGTCTGCAGCATATATCTCCACAATTCCTTTGATATTCCCAATGCCTTATGGTTTTCGTGGGACGTCTTGATTTTTATGGAGTTACAGACGATATCTACAGCAAGTCTTTCAAATCCTAGTTTCCACAGTGACTCGATCACCGGGTATCTTCCGCAGTAATCCAGGATATCTATGTACGCAAAAATCCCCTGCTGATAGCGTTGTTCTTTGGTTACCAAAAACGCCATTTCATCCAATCCGGTCAAATGCTTCACCGGTGTCTTTTTTATCAATGCCGGCAGATTTCTTTTGTAGACATGGCACTTTGCCGAATAGTATCGGTCTATACGCACGCACGTCGGTGAGTTCATCGCTCTTGTCCATCCTTTGACTCTGTTTTCGGCGAACTCATTGCTATATCCGTCTTCTCCATAACTCCAGATGCACCGCTCAAACCAGCGCTGCGGCTTTCCATATTCCTGGAACATACGTAATCTTTCCTGCGGATCGACATATTCTGTTCCATTGCTCCAGGTCTTTGTATATTTGATAAATCTGCATACAAATCCTTCTTTTATCGGCTGGACATACATCGAGCTTATTTGCTGAATCATAGGCATTTTATGTATGGTTCTTGCTTCCATCGCTTTATTGCAAATCGGACAGACTACTGTTTTGCCGTTTAACAGATGCTCCATCGGCACTTTCTTTCTGCAATGCGAACAGTATCCTTCCGCCCGGTCTTCCGGAGAAAATACCATAAAATTCACAAATCGGTTCAGCGCCCAGTCCTCATATGCTTTGGGAATCGGTTTGATCTGATCCATCAAGCGCTTTTGATCGGCCGCTTTCTTTTGCTGTTTCTGCCGATAGCGATCCGCATTCACTTCCTCCTGCATATCCCAGAGATGCTTTCCATACATCTCTTTATCGATCACATGTCCGGTTACATCTTTCGGAATGGTTTTATCAAAATAATACGCATCCCAAGGGCGGCACTTTGCCTTTCCCCATTTGCCATCCCGCCATGTCCACCATCGCCGCTTTTCCATGTCTGCAATAATGATTTCTTTTGGCGACTGGCATTGCTCTCTAACCGCATTAGATAGCGCAGCCGCATTATCATGGCGCGAATGTGCATAATAATGATAGGTCCAAAGCAGACCATCCTTCACCTTTTGAATGATAATATCTTCATCCAGGCTCCCCGGCACACCTCGGACAAGATGGCGTTTGACTGCTGCCTTGATATACTCTTCCGGGCAGGGCGTAATATCGATATCAAACTTCATCACTCTGCCCCCTTATAATATTCACGTGCCATTTGATAGGCTTTTTCATCGCTGCACACGCCGCAATGATTCTTCTGGTTGTCTTTGGCATACTTATACACTTTGTCATACACTTTGCTGGCACGCTTTCCCTTTTTTCGGATTGCGAGTGCCATGTCGATATCATCGCAGATGGATTCCAGATATCCAATGATCGCAGTCGTCACATAATTGCCGCTCTCCTCCTCCTTTTCCTTTTTCAGTTTTCCGAGAGCGGCTGTCATTGGATTGCTTAAGTCCGGGATCTCACCCTTGATATAAGCCTCGGTATCAAATTCATCGATGCCGTTTTCTGATGCCAGCTTGCGGAGGGAAGCCATATCTCCCTCTTCCTTCAAGCCCTCTGCTGCCTGATTCAATTCTAAAAATGTGTCAAATTCTCCAAAATTCTCAAACATAGTATCTCTCCTTTCATTTATTGATCCTTGATCGCCGGATAGTTTCCTGCCTCTAACTGTCTTGTGAGGTATGAAGCATATTCGTGTTTCCCGTCAAGGACTATCTCCACATTGTCCATTTTCTCTACTCTTTGTTTCAACGAATCCCACACCCCCATATATTTTCCGTTGTTACATTTACTTTCCCATGCTCCGGTTACATATCCTTGATCCATATGTACTTTTACCTCACATGGTCTTGTGACATATGCCAAAGCGTCAACTGCTGCCCTTAACTGTAATTTGGGATAGGACAGATTTTCCCATCCGGCATAATGCTCTTTTGTATAAGGGGTACCGTCTTTTACCACTTCCAGCAGAATCCCATATGCTCCGGATCCCTTGGCAAAGTTCGTCCCCTTCCACAATGTAATGATGTATATGTCTATCTTCACGGTGCTCTTTCTCCTTTTACGATGATATATCTCATATATGGCCAGCCTGCTTCCGTCATAAAGTGCCTCTCAGAATCAGCGGCAACATAGTAGCCTTTTCTTCCCCTCGGCTTCTCATAGTACCGCTCTGCCTTAACCACTACTTTCTTGGTGACAGGTCGTACCAGGTTTCGCGATGGGGAATACTGCTTTCCGGTACCTCCGCTTTCTTTCCAATACTTCCGATTTTTCAAGAGATAAGCGGCCAGTTTGCTATACTCTCCTGAATCGTCAAGCGGATTGAAGTGCACACGACCATGCGGCCACTTCTTTCTGATGTCCGCTGTCGTTGTGCCGGCGCAACTGTTGACCACCATGTGGTGGTGCAGTGCCCCTTTCGTCCCAAATTCACACACTTCGATGTATTTTAGTTCCATCCCGCACTTTCGATAGAGCCGCCGAAGTTTTCCAAGGAATGGCTTGACTAACTTCTTGGCTTGTGCAGGGAGTAGCCGGGCGCTGATCCGGAGTATAGTCCAGTACCAGGTGATAATCATCCGGTCCGAAGTTGGCATTGAGTAAGAGGGTAACCGTTCGGATTGCCTGCCGCTGATTTACACGCTCCTGCTCCTCACTTGTCTTTTTCAGATTGGCAGAACGCTCAATCCCCTTTCGTCCCCATCGGCTTGAATAGTACTTCTCGATCATGACTGTCTGACCTGCTACTGTCGTTGCTTTTATGTATGGCATATCTTCCTCCTGTAATTGCTCTAAAACTAATATCCTTAGCAAGTTTTCAAAGGGGCTTTGAACCCCTTTATTTTTGATGTTTTGCTTGCTTTTTTATCTTAGATATGCTATACTAAAAATGGTTATATTTTTAGTGAGCATATCTTGGCGGTCAGTTTTTTTACTGATCGCCTTTGCTTTGGTTATATTTATTGGCGGGAACACACTGGCGTAACGGCGCACCACACAGCTCACATTTTTTCAAGTAAATCGGGCTGTAAGCGGCACACCCCTTCTCACAGATACAGATATAAAACGGATCCGTAACACGAGTCACGCCATCTTGATAAAATTCCTGTCTGTCCATCACTCTTCCCCCTTATTTCCCACGTTTGCCGCGATAAATACCGCGATATACAGTGTACATACCACCGACATGATCGCCGCTGGAATGCTTGTCCCGGTTGCAGGACTGAGCGCCATCGTTGTAAGATAGGCGATTGAACAACCTGTCATCGTCCATAAACATTTATTCTTTGTCGTCATAGCTTGTCCTTTCTGCCCTTTTGGGGCTATCCTATGTTTTTTGTATCCTTTACTGGTTCTACCGGTTCATACCCAAGAGCCTTTGCAAAGCGTATTGCAAGCGTCGTCGCAATTTCTTTCATCTGCTCCGGTGGTATGTCTTCCACTTTGACCGGCTTTCCTTCAATAATTATGTAATTTTGGATTTTGCTTTTCTTTCTTTTTGCCATGATAATCACCTCCATATTAATTAATGTATGAAATGTTGTGGTTCTTGGTTACTATTGCCTGACTTTAGTCTGTAACAACTAAAATCAGGGTGGGACTGGTTATTTGTACATCTAATCTCTTGTTTTCTGGTTCCACCCAGATTTGTGAAATACCTTCTCGTTTAGTTAGTTCCCCAACCAAATCTTTTGTAGATATTTCATCAAAATTTAGCGGCTGCCCTTTCATGGTCTCATCTCCGTTCATCTTGTATGACTTAACTCTTTTTGATTCTACTATTAGTAGAGTATGAAGGTAAAAAAATATACTCTTGTGGCATATTATACAATTTACTCATCATGCAGACTTCAGGAATTCCAGGAACCACTTTTCCCTTTTCCCAATTTATTACTGTTTGCGTTGAAACGCCCATCTTCTTGGCCACCTGCATTTGCGTCATTCCAGCATTTACACGTGCTGCTGCCAATGATATCTTTAACATCTCCACTTATATTCCTCCTTTTTTGAATTTTGTAATCTCATTATATATCTACTTTAAGTAGATGTCAATACATTTTGTAAACTTTTTTTATTTTTTATTGAATTATTTTCTACTTTATGTTATATTGTCTTTAACAGAAAGGATGTGATTTCATATGAGTGATGAGCTTTACAAAAAGATTTTTTCATCCAATTTACGTAAATATATGGATTTGAATGGTAAAACGCAAATTGATCTTATAAATGACCTAGGATTTAATAAATCTGCTGTATCAACTTGGTGCAACGGAACCAGATTGCCACGAATGGATAAAGTTGATGCTCTAGCAAGATATTTTGGAATTCGCCGGTCTGATTTGATAGAAGAAAAATCCGACTCCCCCATAGATTCACATTACTACCTGGACGAGGACGCACGTGAAGCAGCAGAGTTCTTACATAAAAATCCGGATTATAAGGTTCTTTTTGACGCTTCACGAAAAGTCAAGAAGGAAGACATTGAATTTGTAAAGCAGATGCTGGACAGATTCTCAAACTAAAAAGTACAATAAGGAGGCGTAGAAAGTTATGAACAACAAATGGTACTTAAAAACATGGCTTATCTGTATACTTTTTTTCTTTTGGTTCCTTTTTATTCCTTTGATTGCGGGCATTATTCTCTTGCTACTTAAATTAAGAAATGAACACGCACTTGCAACGGAATATGAAAATCTGGTAGAGCAAAACGATAGCTATGAAAAATTGCTAACCCCAGAACTTAAAGATGCTGCCAACTTGGATATGCACATTAAATCTCTGCACAAAGAAGAACAGCAAATCGAAACAAACATCGACTCATTAAAGCAGAGAGCATTTAATCTTGAAAATCAAATTAAGACAAAGAGAAACAATTTGATTGTTCTTGATGAAGAAATCGCAATTCAGGAATTTGGCTTGTATAAACCGCAATATGATTTTGCTTCCGCTCTTGATTACAAAGAAAAACTGGCAGAACTAAGAGATCACCAAAAAGATCTCATCAAATCCAAACGCGCGGTAACAGGCGTTATAAATTGGAAAGTAGACGGAAATGCAGCTAAAGGTCGTAAAATGGTTGCTGACACTCAAAAACTTTTGCTTCGTGCCTTTAACAACGAATGTGACACGGCGATTTCCAAAGTACGCTATACCAATTTTGACGCTTCATTACATAGAATTCGTAAATCCGCGGAAGTCATTTCAAAACTTGGCTCCATTATGAATATCTCTATTACTAAGATGTATCTGGATGCTAAAATCAAAGAATTGCGCCTTGCCTTTGAATACCGGCAGAAACAGCAAGAAGAAAAAGAAGCCGCCAAAGCGGCACGTGCGGAGCAACGTGAACAAGAACGATTACAACGAGAAATCGAAGCAGAAAAGCATAAAATTGAAAAAGAACAGACTCATTACTTGACGGCATATGAGAAAATAAAGAAACAACTTGAAAACGATCCGACGAATCAGGAATATCTACAAAAGAAAGCTAAATTTGAAAATGTTCTCGCTGATATCGAAAAATCGTTATCTGATATTGATTACAGACAAGCTAATATCCGAGCAGGATATGTCTATATCATATCTAATATTGGAGCATTTGGCGAAAATGTATATAAGATCGGTATGACTCGCCGCCTCAATCCGCAAGATCGTGTGGATGAGCTTGGCGATGCCTCCGTTCCTTTCAAGTTTGATGTCCACGCTATGATCTTCTCAGATGATGCACCGGCTCTCGAAGCTGCTCTTCACCGCGCTTTCGAAGACAAAAAATTAAACATGGTCAACCAAAGACGTGAATTTTTCAACGTCACTTTGGACGAGATTAAAGAGGTTGTCCGTAAAAATTATGATAAAACCGTCGAATTTATTGACATTCCAGATGCAGAACAATATCGCGTCAGTAAGAAAATGCGTGAAAATAAAGATAACGCCGCAGTATTGTAAGTCCTTTTTATGGGACAATAATTTTTGTACAATCAGGGTAAGGAGGGATTCACAATGCACAACGACACTATCAACGTAGTGATGGCTGATATGCCTACAACAATCAAAGAATATGTAGTAGCTAACCCGGATCTGAGTTATACCATCGTACTCAATCCACGCCACTCACACATGCAACTACTTAACGCATACCACCATGCTATGAAGCACATCGAAAATGGGGATTTTGATAAAGATTGCTCTGTTGATCTTATTGAAATTTACGCACACGAGCACAAATAAAGGAGGATTTTAACCGGTGACAAATTGTCACCGGTTGAATGTGAACTAACCTTGCACCAGAAAGCGCATCCATGTGAAGTTTAAACAAATAAAAAATTTTAAAGAAATTTTATTTTCAGGAATACTTGACAAATCTTTGGAATATGATATAATTATCACTAATTAGTGAATGGCTGGTGTCCGGCCATAAAAAGAGTCTTGGATTGTATTCCAGGGCTCTTTTTATTTTTTAATTTTTAAGGAGGTTACAGCTTATGCCTAATGAAAAAATTGTTTATACCACTCCCGAACAACAATTAGAAAAACTTAAAGCACAAAAATTGATTATTGATGATGAACGCTTTGCTCTTGACAGTTTAAAAGTGTTTGGATACTCTAATTTAATTAAAAGTTATCGTGAACCCTATACATATATAAAAGATACCAAAAAGCAATATCGTTCTGATGTCACATTTGAACAAATATACTCTCTATTTATATTAGACAAAAATCTCCGTAATGCTGTAATGGCATCCATGCTTGATTTAGAGGAACATATAAAAGAAATCGCTGCTGAAGTTGTGGCCAGTTCTTTTGGTATCCATCAGAATAAGTATTTGAGTTATAAAAATTACAGAGACAGAAAAACAGGCAATAAAAAATTCACTTTAAAAAATATATTAAAAACAATGCGTGAAACATTGAATACCACAAAAGAACCCATCTTTCATTATAACAATAAATATGGTTTAGTTCCTCCTTGGATTTTATTTAAAAGCATTTATCTAAGTACTATAATAAATTATATAAAAATGTTTAAGCGGTCAGAACAAGAAGAAATGGTTTCCCTTTTATACGACTTTGACTCGTTAAATTTAAACATGCAACAATGTCGTATGCTAATGATGGACACATTATTTATTTCATATGAATATAGAAATATCGCAGCCCATGGTGGACGTATATACAATTATTCCTGTAACGCCAAACTTAGAAGTACAGAAATATTTGGCGCATCTCCTGAGATCAACCCTTTTTCCGGTTTTAGCCAATTACTCTTTCTACTCAGTTTACTGAAATATCAAAGTCCTTATGATCGCTTAGAAACAACCTTGACGGATGAAATAAACCGTCATTGTAAAATGTACCCTCAAGATGTCACATATTTAGGGCAAATATTAAATATTGATATTACAAAACAAACCATTGTTTTTCTTTCCCCTAAGAAAAATATATACCATAGCAATGAACACTGCAGTGGAATGCAGAATGCTCTTTCTATTCGTTTGGAAAAGGCAATGAAAATGGGCTTTATTCCCTGCAAAAAATGCTGTAGTTTTAATTTTAATGAATTATAATCACTAACTAACACCAAAGGAGTGATCCTATGTCCACAACCATCAAAACAGCTGCTGCCTACATCCGCGTATCGACAGATCGCCAGGAAGAACTCTCTCCGGATGCACAGCGCCGCGAGCTCAAAAACTATGCGAAGAAAAACGGAATTATGATCACTGACATCTTTGAGGATACCGGTATCAGCGGACGTAACGCAGAAAAACGACCGGCATTCCAAAAAATGATCTCCTATGCCAAATCCAAAGAACATCCCTATGACTATATTTTGGTTTGGAAATTCAGCCGTTTCGCGCGGAATCAAGAAGAAAGTATCGTCTACAAATCATTGCTTCAAAAAAATGGTGTAGAGGTCGTATCGATCACTGAGCCATTGATTGATGGTCCTTTTGCCTCCTTAATTGAACGAATCATTGAGTGGATGGATGAATACTATTCCATTCGTCTGGCCAGCGACGTCAAGCGCGGCATGGAAGAAAAGGCACTCCGTGGAGGATACCAGGCAGCACCACCGCTCGGATATCATATGGAAGATCACATTCCTGTAATCTATGAACCGGAAGCGGTCATTGTGCGTGAGATCTATCGTCTTGCCGCGGAAGGAAAAACCTCAACTACTATCGCACGAATAATCAATGATGCCGGATACCGCACGCGCCGCGGAAAACTCTTCGAACATCGCGGTATCGTTTATATCCTTCAAAATCCTTTCTATAAAGGTTATGTGCGGTGGAATTATAGAAAACATTCTTCCTACCACAATAATGCCGATAACGACATTATCACAACAAAGGGACTGCACAAACCGTTAATTGACGAAAATCATTGGACACAAGTTCAAAAAATTGTTCCTTTTGTTCCCGGTCACACCGGACAGCGACGACGTAAATCCGACACCCTATTTAACCATTACCTTTGCGGCATCATGCGGTGTCCGGCCTGCGGAGCAAATCTGTCTTTTCACACGAACAAAACATATACTTCATTTGTTTGCTGGAAATACTCCAAGGGAATGCACACCAACACCGGAAATATCGTTGCCTGGCGATGTGAAGAAGCACTCGTTGATTCCTTGCGCAAAACTATTGACAGTACTTCCGCAGACATGACATTTCATGCGACACTGCCGGATACTCCACTTGCTTCGGATATGCTCCGCCAATACCAAGATTCCCTTGCCAAACTGGAACAAAAAGAACAGCGCATCAAAGACGCATACATCGAAGGAATTGATACCAAAGAAGAATATAAAGAAAATAAGTTCCGGATCGCCGAAGAAAGAGATCATTTGAAAAAGCTCATAAAAAAAGAAGAGCGGCGATGCACTCCTCATACTGCTGCCATCAACGGTGCCACATACATCTCCATGATCAAAAATCTATTGGATACATTGGAAGATGAATCCATAGATGTGGCTGAAAAACACGAAGCCGTTGCCAAGATCATCGACCATATGGAGTACCACCGCGACAGCGATACTTTTAACATCTTCTATTCTTATTCCTAAATCTCTTTGAAAGTGCCGATTATTCGGTACTTTTCATTTTCATCCCTTAACGTGACACGGACCTCCGAATTGTGAAATAATCACTTTTGCCATCTCAGCATTTGGGCGAGTGATATTTACCGGGTATTGCAACCGTTTTTCATATTTCCACATTGATCAACATCCTCCTTCCCATGGCCACGGGCCTTCTACCCAGGTCCAGCGGTCATCTGCGATGACATTACTAGTTTGTAGTGGTCCGTAGTATTGCGTGTATTCCTCGGATGCCTCGTGGTATAATTTCTTATACTTTTTGTAATACTTCAATGCTTCCTCATCATAGGGATGCGTATCCAGATACAGTACGACATCATCGATGGCAAACGAAACTTCCTGAATATAACGCAGCAACTTCTTTTTGTCTGTCTGATTCATCGTCGATCCCTCCCTTGATATGATGGTTGTGAACATTGTGCGCACGCTGCTTTGCTTCCAACAAATGGAAGAACGAGATCTTCAAAGATCGAGCCGTGCGCCAAACCGCTTCCACCGTCCATGACATTTTTCCACGTCTGCCATTTTACCGAGGCGATAGCCAATGACTGGCGTTCCGGGCGTGGACAAGGTCGGAATTCCGGCATTTCCGGCTTGCAGTCACGACATCCGCAGGAAGAGGATGGCATGTTGACAAGCATCGGGCCGCGCGGTCTTGGATTTTCATTACAATTACAATTTCCAGAATATGAATTCATAAAAAAATCCCCTTGCTATTTTGCTTTTTAGTATACTATATGACAAAATTCGCAAGGGGTGTTATTTATTTACAGCATTTCATCGGTAATAACAAAATGCTCGCCGGCATGAAGTTCGTCAGACAAAATCTTTTTGGCAAGAAGCGTCTCTACCTTTTTCTGGATATAACGCTTCAATGGCCGTGCACCATAAGCCGGTTCATACGCATCTTCCACCACTTTGTCTTTCGCTGCGTCGGTAAGTTCTACCGTAAGCTCGCGGTCGGCAAGACGGCGGTTCAGATCCGCGATCAAAAGATCAATGATTCCTCGGATATTGTCTCTTGTCAGCGGCTTAAACATGATGGTTTCATCGAGACGGTTCAAAAATTCCGGTTTAAAACTCAGACGAAGTTTTTCCATCACTTTCTGTTCTGCCTCCGGGCGGATATTGCCGTCCTCGTCGATGCCATCAAGCAAATATTCTGCGCCAAGGTTCGATGTCATGATCAAAATCGTATTTTTGAAATCGACTGTACGGCCTTTCGAGTCTGTTACACGTCCATCATCCAATATTTGCAAGAAAATATTGAACACATCCGGATGTGCCTTCTCAATCTCATCAAACAATACGACAGAATATGGTTTTCTTCGCACTGCCTCGGTCAGCTGGCCGCCTTCCTCGTAACCAACATATCCCGGAGGCGCTCCGATCAGACGCGATACGGAATGTTTCTCCATATATTCACTCATATCAATACGTATGATATTCTGTTCATTGTCAAACAAATTCTCGGCAAGGCTCTTCGCAAGCTCCGTCTTTCCGACGCCAGTAGGACCAAGGAAGAGAAATGAGCCGATTGGCTTTGTCGGATCCTTGATTCCGGCCTTGGAACGAAGGATTGCTTCTGTCACTTTCGTTACTCCTTCGTCCTGGCCGACCACCCGTTTGTGAAGTGCATCTGCCAGATGAAGTGTTTTATTGCGCTCCGATTCTGTCAATTTGGCAACCGGGATTCCTGTCCAGCGCGATACAATTTTGGCAATTTCTTCCTCTGTTACGCTCTCGTGAACCATCGACTGGTCGCCTTTCTTTGCCTTTTCTTCGGCTTCCTGCAATTGTTTCTGCACTCTTGGCAGATCTCCATACTGCAATTGCGCCGCTTTTTCAAGGTCATAATTGTTTTTCGCCATTTCAATCTGATTGCGGACGGTTTCAAGTTCAGTCTTCAGACTGTGAACTTTTTCCACTGCGCTTCGCTCATTGTCCCATTTTGCCTTTTCGCCGGCAAATTGTTCACGAAGTTCAGCGAGTTCTTTCTGCAAATTGGTCAGACGCTCTTTGCTCAGATTGTCCGTTTCTTTTTTCAATGCGGCCTCTTCAATCTCCAGCTGCATGATGTGACGCTGCACATCATCCAATTCGGTCGGCAGCGAATCCAGCTCGGTTTTGATGAGTGCGCATGCTTCATCGACAAGGTCAATCGCCTTATCCGGAAGGAAACGATCTGAGATATAACGGTTTGACAAAACCGCCGCATTGACAAGTGCTCCATCGGTAATTTTTACACCATGGAAAATTTCATAACGGTCTTTCAGTCCACGAAGAATCGAGATCGTGTCCTCTACCGTCGGTTCGTCCACCATAACCGGCTGGAAACGACGTTCCAATGCGGCATCTTTCTCAATGTACATCCGATATTCATCCAATGTAGTTGCACCGATACAATGCAGTTCGCCACGTGCAAGCATTGGCTTTAACATGTTTCCGGCGTCCATTGCACCATCGGTCTTTCCGGCTCCGACGATCGTATGAAGTTCATCGACGAAAAGAATGATCTGCCCGTCGCTGTCTTTGACTTCTTCCAAAACGGCTTTCAGACGTTCCTCAAATTCACCACGGTATTTGGCGCCTGCTACCAGTGCTCCCATATCCAGTGCAAATATGATTTTGTCTTTCAAACCATCCGGCACATCCCCGCGCACAATACGCTGTGCCAGTCCCTCTACAGCTGCTGTCTTACCTACACCGGGTTCACCGATGAGAACCGGGTTATTTTTGGTCTTACGTGATAAGATCTGAATCATGTTACGAATCTCCGAGTCCCTGCCAATTACAGGATCCAGTTTTTTCTCACGCGCCCTCTCTACGAGGTCGTATCCATATTTATTTAAGCTGTCATACACGGCTTCCGGATTGTCCGTTGTCACTTTTTGATTTCCTCGGACTTTCGAAAGAGCCTGCAAAAATCTTTCGCGGTCAATCTGAAAATCGTGGAACAGCTGCTTGATCTCCTTCGATGGTTTGCGAAGCAGACTCAAAAATAAATGCTCCACGGAGACATACTCGTCTCCCAGCGCTTTCGCCTCATTTTCGGCATACACCAATACTTTATTCAAATCTTGTCCGATATAAACCTGTCCTCCCTGAACTTGCGGACGTTTGCGGACAGCTCCCTCGACCTGCGCCAAAAACACATCGCTGTCTATCTCCATCTTCTCGATCAGTTTCTTAATCAGACTATCTTCTACCGTCAACATCCCATAAAGTAAGTGTTCCTGTGCAATCTCCTGTGCACCAAAATCATATGCGATTTTTTCCAGGTTGTTTAAAATCTCTACGGATTTCTGTGTAAATTTTGAAATATTCATACTCTGCCTCCATTCTGCATCTCCTGCACGATGCCTGCAAGCGTTATTGGACAATGTGGGACTTTTTATAGTCTCTCCACCATCGCTACAATTATGTTATACCACTTTTATTAGCACTCGTCAAGAGTGAGTGCTAATAAATTTAGATTTTTTTTCATGCATTGCTCGTAAGCTGCTTACAGCGTACATTAATTCGAGGCGTAACCAAAGAACTTCTTACTTCCAAATACGAATTACACAGTTTTACCAATTTTCATACAACGGATTTACATACAGATGTAGATCCGTCACAAATATCCGGGGAAACAAGCATCTTTCACATGGTCCCTTTTCTGGTATGGAGGAGGACAGCGTATTGCTACGCAAGTGATTCGCCATGGACACCTTCCACCCGGTACAAATGAGGTGTCTTCTGACAAATATCTTCTCTGCTCAAACATTGTTTTTCTCGTCCTATATTAAACACAAGTTTTTCAACTCCTGCTTTCTTTATTTTTTCTCGGTCCAAGCATCCCACCAAGCATACCGGCAAGAACACAGACCAAAAGTGTTGTCAATATCGCCGGGAACATTGTGGATAAACTTTTGTTCCAGACAGCACTGACGCCATAAACAACCCCAAAATATGCCAGTCCAAATAGTCCACCCAGCAGATAATGCCGGCTGTCCTTTTGTGCGGAAAAAATCATTCCACCTACAAATGCCGCGACTGCATACACCAAAAGAATTGCTCCGCCAATATGTTCCACGGATGTCTTAGTCTGATACAGCACAAATGCTACAACTACCAAAAGAAGTGCCGTCAGCACAAAGGAAACAAAAAATCCTTTCAATCTTCTCATTCTACTCTCTCGCCATTTCTTTTTTACTCTTTACTATCTATATGCTCTTTCTGTTTTACATATTCCTACCATTATGCTATAATAGTTATACTATACTAAAAGAATAGAAGGTATGATTATGAGATATATTGATCTGCACGTGCATTCGAATTGTTCCGATGGCACCTTTTCTCCCGAGGAACTGGTTGTTCTTGGAATTAAACAGGAACTGGTTGCGTTTGCATTGACGGACCACGATACCATAAGCGGCGTGGAACGTGCCATAAAAAAAGCGGAGGAATTTGACAATAAGATTCAGGTGATCCCGGGTATGGAGCTCTCCTGCAAATATACGATTTCTTCTTCCCAATCGGTTGAAATCCATATGCTCGGATACCGCTACGATATCCATAATAAAAAGCTCATTGCTACATTGGAAGACATTTCCAATGAACGTGATGAACGAAATCGGAAAATGTGCAGCAATCTGCAAAATGCCGGTTTCCCAATTTCGTATGATATGTTGTGCGAACGCTTTGGCGATACTATTTTGACCCGTGCGCATTTTGCCCGACTGTTACTGGAAAACGGCGGTGTGCCATCGCTGGATTATGCGTTCCGTACCTGCCTGTCTTCGGACAGCCCGTATTTTGTCAACCGCGAATATCTCACACCAAAAGATGCCATCGATCTGATTCGCGCATCCGGCGGTATTCCGGTTCTTGCACACCCATTGCTTTACAAATTGTCCGTCAGCCAGATCCGCCGGTTATTAGACGATCTGACCTCTTACGGACTTTGCGGAATCGAAGCCATTTATTCGCGAAACCGTGGTACAGATGAAGCGTTTGTCCGCAAGCTTGCCGATGAATATCATCTGTTTATCACCGGCGGTTCCGATTTTCACGGTGCCAACAAACCGGATATTGAACTTGGCCGTGGCACCGGTAATCTTCGTGTTCCGGTTATGCTCTTGGAGAATTTACGATAACTTCTTTTTGAAGCAGCGATAACATATTTGTCGCTGCTTCTGTTATATTTTTCGAAGCAATGATCGCCGAAATGACTGCTGCCCCACTGACACCGGTGTCTGCCAGTTTTGCCACATTGGATTGGTTGACACCGCCGATCGCAACTACCGGGATTTTTACGGCATTGCAGATCTCACGCAGAATATCGATCTCTACATGATGCGTTCCTGCTTTCGTCGAAGTTCCAAACACATCGCCGACCCCCAGATAGTCTGCGCCCTCTTTTTGCGCCTCGATGGCCAGTTCTTTATTGTACGCAGATACCCCTATAATCTTATCCGGTCCCAGAAGTTCCCTTGCCGTATGCGCCGGTATGTCGCTCTGTCCCAAATGAACGCCGTCGGCATCCACCGCCATCGCGATATCAATCCGGTCATTGATAATAAGCGGAATCTCATACGCATCCGTAATCTGTTTTACATCTTTTGCAATCTGCAGAAATTCCCTTCCTGTGCAATCTTTCTCGCGGAGCTGAACGACCGTCACACCCCCTTGTATAGCAAGCTCCACTGCTTTTTCCAGTCTTTCCGCAGACATCAATTCGCGGTCTGTACATAAATATAACGTATAATCGACTCGAGGTTTCACTCTTTTTCTCCTTCCTTTTTTTCCAATTCCTGTTCGCCCACCTGATGTTTCAATTTCTGGATCCGATCTACAAAATGTCGGATCACAGACTGTCTCGTGATAATTCCCACAAAATAATTTCGGTCGTCGACAACCGGTACAAAGTTCTGATTCAATACCAGTTCCAGAAGTTCCTCCATCGTCGCCGAAATATGAACCGGCTGATTCCAGTTCTCGCGCATCATTTCGCAGATATATACATGATTTACTGCCGTTTCCTGATCCAATGGTGTATCACGCAGATGCCACAAAAAGTCTCCCTCTGTGACCGTCCCGATATATTTTCCTTCTTCTGACAATACCGGTGCCGCTGTATACCCGCTGGCACGAAGTTTCAAAAGTCCGGCACGCACGGTGTCCTCGCCGTTCAAAAAATCCACGGTATTTTTTGGTTTTAATAAAAATAAAAGATTCATATGTTCCCTCCATTCTATTTTTCCGGATTCATTTCCTTGGATTTTGCAAGAACCTCTTCCACATCCTTTGCATACTCTTCACGAATGTCGCGGATGCGTTCCAGTTCTCCGATAAAATCCTGCATGATCCCTGTATTGTAATCAATCTGGCTTCGCAGTTTCTGCCTGCGCGTGTTCAAATCGTGGCGGACTTCAACCATTTCTTTTGGCTCAATGATTGCCTGTACCTGAGTGCACCAGATTTCGGCATCTTTTACGCCCATCTTCTTTAGTTCGGCGACCAAAATGTCCTTTTTTTCATTGAGCATATACACACTCTCACGCTTGCGCGCCCATTCCCGCTTTGCCCGCTGATACTGGTCATACACAAATTCCAGTTCCGTCGCATTGCGCACGCGGTACTTCATGCACATATAATCAATGGTCCGCGTATTATTGACATATTTTATCTTCACACGGTTCAAAAGAGAAATTGCGCGGTTGCATTTGCGTTCTGTGATCACCATATCGGTCCGGTTGGCACGCGCTTCCCACATAATGACAAGCAACACCAAAAAGGCAAATGCCGCGGTAGCAATGACCGGCACCGTAACATCGACTTCAAATGCCAGACGAATCGTCAGCATCAAAAGTGCAAACACAAGCAGAATCCCCGCCAGAACCTTCGATACGACACGCAGGGTACCCTGTTTATTGATAATGTCACGTTTGTCCGATTTGAGCAGCTGCTTCTCACTCTCCAGCTGGTGCAGATCATTTTTTACCTTAATCTGGTAATCCTCAAAGTTCTTTAACTTCTTTACGTCATCGGCTGCTATCGTCTCAAAGTTTTCCATCGCCTGACGCTGTGCATCATTGAACTTATACCGGCGTTTTTTCAGATAATCTCGTTCTTTCATTAACTGATCGATCGCCGATGCCGTCTGCAGAACAACCACTTTGTCCTCGTCGAGTGCCTGATCCATCAGCTGGATATCCTTCAGATGCGAAGTTACCTCTGCATACTCTTTTTTAATCTGTTCATTCTGGTTTTTCGCTTCCTGAATCCCCTCATACAAGCGCTGAATATAGTCAATGCGCTGCTTTTTGTCTTTTATGTCAACCTGCTCTTTTTCTGCCGCCGAGTCGGCTTTAATTTCTTTTGCAATCTGCTCAGCCTCCTGCTCCGGCGGCAGTACTTCTTCTATTTCCGGTTCCGCTTTTCGTTTGCGAAATCGTCCAAATATCATAGTGTCTGATTCCTCCTTATTTTTGCGATGGCTCTTCCAGCGATTCTTTTATCTCGCGCACAGCGCGGTTGATACAAACTTCGTCCGAATCGTTTCCGGCAGTACCGCATGCCTGTTCCCATGCCTCACAAAGTGCCTTCTTTTCTTCTTCGGATTTTCCCGCTGCTTCGCATTCGCGGTCAAACATCTCTTTGTCACCGCATGCCAAAAGTACATACAGATACTGCTGCAGCGACTCCGGTCTGTGATTACGCGCGTACGCTTCCTTGAAGCCATCTGCTGCCTGGCGGAACGAAGATACATGAAACATCGCAATCGCCTGATCATGAAGCACATCCCCATACTCTTTTGTGCTGAGTTCCTTTGCCAATGGTCCGTGCAGCAGGCTTTGATATTCCTGAAAACTTCTTCCATATCTTCCGGCTTTCAAATAATTATCTGCCTTCATCCGGGCTTTTTTCTCCGGCGGAAGATTGGCAATGTTTTCCATTACTTCTACCAGTGAAAAAATCTCTTCTTTTTTATAATAATCACAGGCACAAAGCAGTGTTACCACCAGATCCTTGATATTGTGGTGCTTGCGGATAAGTTTTTCCATCTTCATCGCAAGGGTGCGGAGATGCACCTGCCCTTTGAGCCAGTGAACCAGATTTTCATCGAAAAATTCCTCTGTCACTGTGTAAATATTATGATACATATAATAACACAATTCTTCCAAAGAATAAACAGGAACTTCTGAAATCGGGATGATATAAGGCTCTTTTGCCAAATCCCCCTGACACAATATAAACATATTACCACCTGCCTTTACACAATGATCGTTTCTTCCCAGATCCGGTGTGACGATGGGAAAAAGTTTCCAAATCCCTTGTCACGGATCGTAAAAATACATTTGTCAACTCCGGCAAAGCGGATCTGTAATCCAATCCGCGCTTTGCGGTCAAGCCGCCCCTGAATCCCGTCCATTGGAAGAATATGGGTGCGTGTACTCTTATCTCTCACATGATACACCCGGATCTGCAATTCCTCTTCTCCATCGGCGATCAGATCCACCTCATAATCTACCTGATACCACGGCGTACCGGCTTTTGCCAGCATAATTTCCTGCACTTTGGCATTCGTATACGCCTGCATCGTAATGTTGACCGGTATCGTATCTTCGTCCATATAGAGAAATGGTTCCATCTTCTTTTCGCCGCTGTACTCACGCGCGATAAAGCAGGCACCAAACACATACAGATTGTCACCGCGGAATACATGCCGTCCCACGCAAAGCTGTGTCATAATTGCATCGGCGAAGCCATCCGCGAACCCTTTTCCGGTCATATACACGGTCGTAATGACCTGTCCATGCAGCGCGCCCTTTACCATCGCTTCCACCACAGAACCTCTGGCATTTTCACCACTCTCTTCCGGAACCGGCTCTTCGAGCATTTTTACATAATCCGGATATTGTCTCTCCATCACCGTAACAAACGGCGGATGCTGATAGCGGTCGACATGCATTTGAAAATACGTAATCTCGTGATCTTCGTAATCAAACACCCCGACTTGGTTCACCCACAGATCCTTTTTCTGGTTCATGACATAATACACAAAGCACTGCCGGCGGTCAACTACCATCGCACGGTCTTTACCGATACCAAGTTTTTCCAATGCCTGATAAATCTGGCTGATAAACCGGAAATCCCGGTATTTTGTCGTAACGACCAGACGCCGTATCATTCCTTCCGGGTACTCGCGCCTCGTAAAGGACAATATTTTCTGAAAATACGCCGCCAGTACATTGACCGGGTCGCTCTCCACTCCGGCGGCAAAGATCGGCTCGCCTTTAACAATTTTTTCCAGGAAATGTCCAACCGTCTCCCGGGAACCCGGTATGGTAACCACCGTCGGAATCTGCGTATTCTCCGTCTTATCCCGCGGGTCAAATACGAGTTTGGGCTCTTCTCCCTGTGGCGCAAGCAGTGCCAGCTGGGAATTTTCTTCTCTCAGATCTACTCCGATATATAAACTACGTTGGCTCATTGTCTACTTCGCCTCTCCTTCCCACGACAGTGGCTGCAGCAGCGCCGCACCATTTTTTCGTTTTTTCAATTCCTGAAGCTGCCGGTCATACTCTGCCGGGTCACTTTCTTTCGCTTCTCTCATTCCCTGCAACAGCCGGTAAAAGGATGGTTCCGTGGATGGATCCGCCTTCCCGCCGACCATCTCTCCGGTTTTTACCGGTACATCCATATCGCCCTCAAAAATGCGATACCGGCACGTCTCGCCCGAAAACAGAATTGTCGCAAAACAATACACATCCGGCAGGATTCTACGCATCGGCAGAAGTTTTTCCTTATTGATCTCGATATAAACGTCGCCTTTTCCGGACGCGATCCATTCCAACATCTGGGCATTCTCAATTTCAAACGGCACTTCCATCTTGCCCTTAAAATCTTTCATAAAAGCGAGATACTTCCCCTTTGCCGCACATTCTGCCAGCTGGAAACGGGTCCATTCGCATTCATTGGCCGACAATGTCTCCTGCGCCGAAAAATATTTGAGCATCGCAAGGACAAGTACAGGATTCTTCGTCGCCAGTCCTTCTTTGGCGATACGGTTTTTCCATTCCACCGTTAATTCGAGCCGGCCGGTCAGATATTCATAGGAAATTTCTGCCAAAAACGCTTTTACCAATGTACGATTTGCCCCGTACTCATAATATTCTTCAAATGGGTCTTCAAACGCAAGCAGGTCCGCTCTGATAAACAAGGCCTGTCCGAGAAGCCGCTCCAATGCGCCGTCGCGGATCTCCACGCCATTCTTTTCTGCCGCCTTATAAAAATCGAGCAATTTTTTCGTATCGCCCATATAATAATTTAGCAGATACGAAAGCGTCACTTTATTTTTCTCTCCCTTATCATAAAGGAAGTCACAGATTCGCATATAATACGGATCGAATTTCTGCTGTTTTTCTTCCAGAACCCACGTGATCAAAAGCAGGATCAGTTTCGGTGTGCATTCCGTCAATTCGTATTTGCGGAATACCCCAAGTGCGTCCTCATTCATCTGATACTGGATCATGGTCTGCAGGATGCCCGCCTGTCGCTCCCTGCTGATATAATGAAAATCGATGTCGCGGATGACTTCTTCCAAAAGTGCATCCTCACCGATGGACTTATAATAATCGTACAATATCAATAAACCCTTATGCTGGTATTCCACGCCAAGCACGTCGCTTCGCACGAGTTCATGGATCAAAATGGCCTCTTTCGTACTGATTTCCACATTTTCCGCTAATATCTTTGCAAACAAATGCAGTTTTACCAATAGCGAATCCGCGCCATACTGGTAGCACATCTCTGCAAATTCATCGAGCCGGCACAATTTTTTGATTTCGTAATCAACCGTTCCTGCGTGATAATAGCCATTGTCATCAACAAAATAGATCCGGTAGTTCGGCGTTGCAATATGTACGACCGCCCTGCCATCCTGCATGCGGTAATTCTGCTCTCCGCCGCCTTCATCATGCACTACGGCGACACGTACGATTTTCTTGTCCGTGTGGCATACGATGTGATAGGCAAAAATAAAATCCGGCAGTTTGTCTGCCAGTTGTGTAATATCCGCTTCTTTCGGCAGCAATTCATTGTACAGATAAGCAAGGGTCGCATTGATTTTTCCATTTTCTGCCTGCTTCATCACATAATCATGAATGGGATTTTCATAAACTGCGTATTCCTGTGGATGTGTTTCCCGGTTTTCCACAATGTGCCGGAAAAATTTTGCCTTCACGGAATCACGCAAGTGGTTTTCATACTCAAAATACGAATACACTGCCGGGTCAAGATTGGAAAAATCCTCCTCCCCCAGTGAATACATATAATACTCATACAATTCCGTAAGCCGGAGATGATGTTTTACCCCGAGTTCAAACCATTTAAGATACTGCGGTCCCTGTTTTTCCCCACGGATCAGCAAAGCACATATACTATGCAGTGTATCTGTCGTATGGAATTTCTTATAGCATCCCATCAAAAGGGCAAGGATTGCCGGCGTTTCTTTCTTTTTCTTTGCCGCCAAAAACGAGATGGCAAGCACTTCATTTTCCGTCAGCAGATCGTAACGCAGAGCAAAACGGCAGATTCCGACTGTCTGTGGGTCAAGCCGCACGAGCAGATCCGGCTCCTGCAAAAGGATCATTGCCTGATACAGATACAGATACGGACTGTAACATCCATCCGCCCACAACTGGTTCAGATCTTCCCAAAGCCCCATCACATTTTCCTGATAATATCCCATGCGCTCCAAAAGAACGGTACAGAAAATGTGCTGATAGCCGTCTGACTGGTATTGACGGACTTCGGAGTAAAATTCATCTTTGTCCAATTCATTTTTCGTGATCTTACATTTGATATACTGGGTGATCAGATAGCGAAGCACCTGTTCCATCGATGCCCCCTCTTCCGGTTCTGTCACTCCTGCCGCCAGATTGAGATATTTCTGCTTTCCGTCTTCGTCCTTTTTCAAATATGCGAGATAGCCTTCCAGCACATAGTCCATCGGAAAGCAGGTGCGCAATGCCTCGATCCACTGATCCCGACGGCTACTGTTCATAATATAATGAAGATGGGCGGTTATCAGCCGTTTCCATTGTTTCTTTTTCTGAAATCTCTTTCCGGCAGGCTTTTTAATTTCCACTGTCTCGGTCTTGGGTACTTCCAGCGTTTTTTCTTCCGGTACCGGCTCCTTTTCCATATCTCCGTGCGTCACCAAAAATTCTTTTAATGCCTCTTTCTTGGAATTCTTTTTTGTCAAATGCCGGTACAGCCTCTTGTCTTCTAATGTTTCCAGATAACGATCAAGAAATTTCTGATGGTAAAAAATCCGGACTGCTTCTTCAAAATTTTCTTTGGCAAAGCGCACAAATTCCGGATAGCCGGAAATCGACCGTCCCATGGAATCTTTCAAATACGATTTTACGATCCGCACTTCATACGGCAATGTCTGCTCCCCACAATCCGTCACAAGGTACAATACTCCTGTCAGCACCTCGCCCGCCTTGCGGTTTCCGGCTTTCACGCGCACAGTTACATGATTTTCTTTTCCATCAAATACAGGGAAAAAGTCAAAATGAATATCCTCACTGGCTCCAAATCCTTTTACTTTTGTTCCTTCGTCATTGGAGATCACCAGCTGTTCCGAACTTTCGCCCCCTTCTTCCACCTGCAGGATCAACCGGTTTAACGACAACTGCAGTTTGGGCTGTTGATATCGAAATTTTCCCTGTGCCAGTGACAAAATCTTTTCCTTCATCGTTACCCTCTCTTCTTTATGCTGTACGTTCGATTCGCTTGATCAACGCGCTCAGTAGTTTCTTTTCCAAATTCTGACATCCCGTTAAATGATACGACGAAATCTGTTTCAATGTCTTCATCGTATATTGTAATGCCGCCCCTCGGTCTTTCTGCTCAAAGAAAAGCCAATACGCAAATACTCGTTTTTCATTGACTGCCTCATTTCCCTCCAGCATACTGCAGAATGATTTTCCGTAAAACTGCGCTTTTGCCTGATTTTTTCGAATAATAACATGATAAAACACGAGCTCCGCAAGCATCGGAAGATCGCTTTTTGACCATTTATCCGGCACATAATTTTCCAGATCGTCAATTACTTTTGACACCTGTGCGTAATCTCCTTTATCCAAAAAATGATAATATTTTAACATCAGATATTTTTTATATACACCAAGATCCGTCAAATGCCCCGTGTATTCAAGGTCTTTGATCTCGATTTCACCCGGCTCTGTTCCTTTTTTTATCTCCCCATAAACGCGCTGGTACTCTTCCCGCAGTGCCCCGCCCGGATTATCTCCGACATTCTTTTTCTGCGTAAACACAAGATGCACAATAATAAAGCACGTATATCCGATCATCACGATCGCCATCGGCAGCGTAAAGGCATTAAATGGCATCCGCTTTGCCGCAAACAGCTGCAATGACACTGTCTCTGTCACAAACAGCGCGACTGCCATCGAAAATGCGTCATAGATCACCCCACGTACTTTCGTAGGTTTCATATCGATCATCTGACATTTTATGTATGGCCGTGGATCACACAGCCCAAAGGAAAAATGTTTGCCTGACTTGCTAAGTCTCACCATAAAGAAAATAAATTCGTCGAATTGGAAGCGGAATATCCCGCCGCCAACCAGCTTTCCAATGGCCGCCGCCAGACCGATCCCTACATATCCGGTCAGTACTCCCCCCATTATCATAAAGAATTGTGCTACGATGCTCATTTCACGTTCCCGCCTTTCTCTATTCTGTAACAAAACAGACTTTCCTATCTAATATTGTATATAAAAGTGTCCTTTTTGTAAATAGGAAAATGTAGTGTAATAATTAAAACGGAAAATGAAACCAGCGCTTTCCATTCGGGACCGCTTTCGCTTAAAAGAACTCACGTAACGGTGCATGAGGGCATATTACACCCTCTATGCACCGACGGAGTTCTAAATCCCTCATGGGAAACCCCGGTTTCATTTTTACATCAATCATTACATTATCATTAGTTATTACATTATAATGTAGTAAATAGCTGAAATATTCCGGCGAGTGTCAAAAATGCAGCAGAAATATAATCAAATATTCTCCAGTACCGAATTTGTTGTGCCAAAATAAGAAATCCCCCTGTAAGAACGGTCACCAGAGCAGGAAAAGCATAAGCCTGATTTCCATATTGTACCAGTCCGATTCCCACCAAAAAGGAATCCGCGGACAGCACCGTCCCCATCCAGACCGCCTCCCACGTCTCGATTTTCTGCGAGAGATCCAGATCATAGTTGGTCTTTTCTTTTTCCTTTTTTATCTGCCACAATGCTTTCACGCCCATGACTGCCAGCAGCGTTCCGCCGGATGCCTGAATGGCAGCAATTGGCAAAATCTCTGAAAGCAGTCTGCCGAAAAGCACCGCTATCAGCGCCGTCATCCCGGATACCAGCGAGATCATCCCCTTCGCCGCCAGCGGGATCTTGATCTTCTGCGCTTTATATGTCATCCCTACCGCCCACGAATCCACCGTCGCCGACAGGGCAAGTAAAATGATCCATAACATGTATTAACCTCCTTTCCCTTTTTTGTTTTCCTTTTTAGCTTCTTGCCAGCGGTAAAGGCAGCGGATTTCGCCGGGTTTCTCTTTTTGCGTTGCCTTTTTGCCTCCCCACAGTGGGAAAAGGCAACGAATTTCGCCGGGTTTCCCTTTTTTCGTTGCCTTTTTGCCTCCCCTCAGCTGGGAAAGGCAACGGATTTCGACGTCTTCCTCTGATTTCGTTGCCTTTTAGGCTTCATGCCAGCTCTAAAGGCAGCGGATTTCGCCGGGTTTCCCTTTTTGCGTTGCCTTTTTGCCCTGCTCCGCGGCGG
>OGPH01000288.1_pt1 | contig 56891 bp, 35 predicted proteins | sample 1552891 | NCBI WGS metagenome assembly OGPH01 (sample SAMEA2580272, study PRJEB22360) | human gut metagenome | biome: human gut; feature: human-associated habitat; material: faeces | place: Denmark | collected 2008/2010 | reverse complement strand
TCTATTTCATAATATCATTCAAGTCAAAATAAAGCAAACGTGTAGCAGAATCCACATCTTCATTATTCAAAGGAATAAATCCATTCTTATCATAAAAAGAAACAGCTGCCGCATACACATCTACAGTTAAAAAGCGACAACCCGTTTTATTTTCAAGTACATTACTTACAGCTAACAAAGCTTCCCGATAAAGAAAAGATTCGTATTTTATTTTTTAAAGATTTTCATTGCCAGTTCATAGTCTTTCAACCTTTTTTCCCGCTGCTCCGGCGTTTCACTACGCTTCTCTTTCATCCGTTCTTCAAATCGCCGAGCATCTTCTCCGAAAAGTATCGGAGTTTCCTTAATTGGTCTTGCCATACCTATACAACTCCTTTCTTTGGGTTTATACGCTACTAAAACAATTGAATAAATCAGGAAGTGCAAGTTATTACGAAGTTATCTTTTACTCACCAGCTTTATTTTGCATACGAAATAAAGTAAATAGCCTGTATTATTATTTTGTATATAGAACAAAAGACGTACCTTTGCTCTTGCAAGCAGAATATAAAATAAAAAAAGGATAACAACAGCAAACTATAAAAGCATCGAGAATCATGAACCAAAAAATTGACTTTAACGACGTCCCAAAGAATTATTTATACTGCACCCACAGCAAATGTCCGCGCCGTAATAAATGCCTACGCTATCAAGCTACGCTCTGTATACCGCAAAACGTTCCTGATTTCCGAACAGTCAATCCCAACCACATAATAGGAAACGAGAATAACTGCAGTTTTTTCAAGCCATACCGTACTTCACGCTTTGCCTGCGGAATAGACCACATATTGGACAACATTCCATATTCTACGGCTGTCATCATCCGCAAAGAATTATATTCTTTGATGGGGCGCAGTATGTTTTACCGCATCCGCAACAAAGAACGAATGCTACATCCTGACGAACAAAAGCAGATTGTCGCTGTCTTTCTAAAACATGGTATCGAAAATAAACCAGAATTCGACCAATATATCGATTTATTCGATTGGTAAAACCTTTATCAGAAAGGCTATAAAGTGGCGTTTCCGAATATTCTGACAAGGGATAATACTCACCCCTATGAGAAAAAATACTCATACTAATGGGAATATATTCTCATAGGTATGAGTATTTTTTCTCATAGGGATGAGTATCGTTGAGAATTCACCAGCCGCGTACAATATTGATATATAATCGTCCTATTCTTATATTGATAATAACTGCCTGCAATTACCTTTGTTGCCAACCAATTATTTCAGGAAGATTGCATTAGTTAAACAAGCCGTTTTACTTGGTATACTCCAAAAATAATTCATAAGTTTGTTTTGTATTAAAGGAGTCCATTGTATGTATAAGAAGTATATCCCATTTCTTTTATTATTTATTTCTACTCTTTCGTTTGGACAAAATATTCACTTTCAAGCGCTCGGAGTAGAAAATGGTATTTCACAACCTACAGTAACATCTATTTATCAAGATGAATTCGGTATCATCTGGATAGGAACCAAAGATGGCCTGAACCGATATAACGGCACTGACTTCCATGTTTTCCGTCCGATAGAGAACGATAAGAACAGTTTGTACAATAATAATATAGGCACTATCTGTGGTGATAAAAACGGCCACATCTATATCCGTTGCAAGTATGCAGTGGTGAAATATGATATCAGGAAAAATGTTTTCCATACTATCCGCAATAATAATGTTCAGGCTATCACGTATGGCAACACACGTTTATGGGTTTGTACCAGAGACTCATTATTTACATATAATTGTGCGGAAGATAAACTGGAATATTATTACAATCTGGACGATGTGCGCATATCATGCGTCACTGAAGATCATGAAGGCAACCTGTATGTAGGAACCATGAATAAAGGCTTGTACATGATAGACAGCAACAAGAAATGGCTTAATTATCTTCCCGATAAAGATATAACCTGTATTTATGAAGATTCCAAGAAAAACATCTGGATAGGGACTAAGGATGACGGACTTTTCCGGCTAGACAGAAACGGTGTACAAACCAACTACAAGGACGGACCTTATAAAAACAGGCTTTCCAGTAATTATATCCGTTGCATTATGGAAGACAGCTGGGGGAATTATTGGATAGGCACTTTTAAAGGGCTGGACAAGCTGGATGTCTCCACCAATATTACTCATTACAGTGAAGACAACAAGCCTTATAGCCTAAGCAACTCTTCTATCATTTGTATGATGAAAGATCAGCAGGGGACCTTCTGGATAGGTACCTACTATGGAGGAATCAACCTATTTAATCCGGATTATGAAATCTATACCTATTATTATCCGGATGAATCGCAGAAAGGAAAATTGACTTCTCCTTTCGCCGGAAGAATGAAAGAAGACTCCAAAGGCGGCATTTGGATCGCAACAGAAGGCGGAGGAGTGAATTATCTCGATAGAAAAACAAAAAACTTCATCGAATATAAACATAGTAATAATAGTAATTCTCTTACATCCAATGCAATCCAAGCTCTATATCTGGATGAGAAGAACCAGCTCCTATGGATAGGAACGCTAAAGGGAGGATTGGATAAGCTAAATTTGAAAACACAGAAATTCACCAACTACAGACATATTCCCGGCAAGGAGAATACATTGATTAACGATATAGTCCGGAAAATTATTCCGTATAAAGGAAACTTGTTGCTGGCCACCCACGACGGTATCGGTTTATTTAATCCGCAAACCGGAGAATGTACCAAACTATTAATGGACAGCAAACTCAACAACAGGCAGATCATCGATATGCATCTCGACAAGCATGACAATCTATGGTTTTCCTATTACCGGGGGCTGGTAAAGTATAATATTGAAACCCATAAACGGGATGAATACTTTGTTCCCAACACCTCCGGAAGAGTCATAGGAAGCAACCTTATAAATGTACTCTTTGAAGATAAAAAAGGAAACATATGGGCAGGTTCTTCCGGAGACGGGATATTTCTATACCAACCTGATACTAATACATTCAAGTCGTTTAACTCACAAAATTCAGACTTGATTAACGATTATATCCTGGATATAAACGAATCTCTTTCCGGTTACCTTCTGATAGCAAGCAACCAGGGCTTTTCTCGTTTTGACATGGAAAACGAGCGGTTTTATAACTATAACAAACAAAATGGTTTCCCGATGACAGCGTTGAATCCTTACGGATTGTTTGTTGCCCATGATAATGAGATCTTCCTATCCGGTCCTAAGATGATGATATCTTTCTTTGAAAAGGAACTGAATTCTTACGTTAAACCTTATCAACTGAACTTTACTTCATTGGAGGTGAACAATAAACTCATATTGCCTAATGATGGTTCCGGTATCCTTTCCGAGTCTATCTTATATCAACCGCAAATCACTCTGAACCACAACCATTCCATACTCACTGTTAATTTCTCATTATCAAATTATGTATCAGTACTAAGAAATCGGATTTACTATAAACTGGAGGGCTTTGATAAAGAATGGATGAGTGCCGGTTATCGCAAAGGTATCACTTATACGAACCTGAATCCGGGTAACTACAAGCTAATGATAAAAAGCTCCGAAGAATATTCCGGAAGGGAAAGCATTTGCAAAGAAATAGACATTATTGTAAAACCGCCTTTCTATAAATCGACATGGGCGTACTGCTCTTATGTCGTTATCATGATTATTTCTCTCTATATAATAGTGAGTTTCTACTCTTCCAAGTTGAAATTGAGGGCCTCACTTGAATATGAGAAGAAAGAAAAAAAGCAGATAGAAGAATTGAACCAGTCCAAACTCCGATTTTTCACTAATATATCACATGAATTCCGTACTCCGCTTACTCTGATTGTGAGTCAGCTGGAAATGTTGATGGAACGGAATGATATTCAACCGCTAGTATATGGCAGACTGATAGGCATCCATAGAAACACACTGCGCATGAAACGTTTGATAACCGAATTGCTTGACTTCAGGAAACAAGAGCAGGGATTCGAAAAGTTTAAATATAGCAAACAGAATATCTATTCGTTTCTGGATGAAATTTATCTATCCTTCAAGGAATATGCCAGAGGCAAACAGATTATTTTCGAATACTTCAACAAAGACCGTTCATTAGATGTATGGTTTGATGTGGTGCAACTGGAAAAGGTTATTTATAATTTATTGTCCAATGCCTTTAAATATACACCTATCGGAGGTACGGTTTCGTTGTCAGTACAAGAGTATGAAAACAGCGTTATGATACTTATTTCAGATACGGGAATCGGCATTGCCGAGGAAAATTTGGACAAGATATTCGACCGCTTCTATCAAGTCGACAGCTTGGATAACCAGAAAGGTACGGGCATCGGGCTGGCTCTTGCAAAAAGTATTATCGAAGCTCACCAAGGTAAAATCGGCGCCCGAAGCCGGGAGGGAAAAGGAACGACATTTGTCGTCGAGTTGCCTTTGGGAGACAGCCACATATCGGCTTCACAGAAGATAGAGACTCCTGATATTGATTCATACTGCATCTCGTTACTGAAGATGGATGATGAAAAGATGCCGGAGGAACTGCCGGATGACGACAACTCCGACAGTAAGGAAGAACCGTCGAATAAAATACTGATTGTCGAAGATAACGAAGAGTTAAGAGAACTGCTAGTACGGTTATTCTCCAAAGTATATTCGGTTTATGAAGCACAAGACGGTGAAGAAGGTTTTGAAAAAACCAAAGAAGTGCAACCCGATATTGTGCTTAGTGACATCATGATGCCCAAAATGTCCGGTATAGAAATGTGCCGGATGATTAAGAGTAATTTTGAAACGTCACACATTCCTGTAATACTGCTCACAGCACAGACTGCGGAAGAATTTACTATACAAGGGTTAAAAATGGGGGCGGATGACTATATCACCAAACCTTTTAATGTGAAACATTTGTTTATGCGTTGTAATAACTTGGTGAACGGCAGAAAGCTGTTACAGAAAAAATATGCTAAACAAATGGATAATAATATAGATATTCTGGCAACCAATGGGGCAGACCAGCAATTTATGGAACAATGTGTGACCTGTATCGAACAGAACATCGATAATCCCGATTTTGACGTGAATATGTTTGCACAGGCTTTAAACATCGGACGCACTAAGTTATTCCTGAAACTGAAAGGAATAACAGGACAGACACCGAATGATTTTATTTTGAACGTCAGACTGAAAAAAGCACAAATGCTGCTGATCCAGTCTGACACTAAAACAATTTCAGAAATAGCTTATGAAGTAGGTTTCAACTCTCCAAGCTATTTCATTAAACGATTCAGGGAATTGTTTGGAATGACACCGGCGCAGTTCCAGAAAGGAGAAGAAAAAAAGACTCCCGAATAAGCACTTTCCAGATTAGCGGTGCTTTATCTGAATTTATCAATACGTGGAATAAATTTATTATCCATTTTAAATACAATAATCATACTATGAAAACAAAGCTATTAGGTGCTTTTGGCCTGTTATTCCCATTATTATTGACAGCAGCCAATATTCAAAGAATAACTCCTGTCACCTCTGATAAGAGTGTCAAGATAGAAGTAGCATTATCAGCAGAGGCAGGTGAACGGTTATTATTTGATGCTACCATTGTCGGTTCACAGAATAAAGAGAAACTATGCAGCTTTTCCAAAGAATATCTCTTTACTCATAAAACCGATACGACAGTAGTACTGGAGACAGGCCAACTGACTCCTAAATTGTGGAGTCCGGTTTCACCTGTACTCTATGATCTGACACTAAAAGCCGGGGAGCAGACTTTTCAGAAGAAAATCGGATTCAGAAAGTTCGAGATGCATAACGGCATCTTCTATTTAAATGACAACCCGATCTACCTGAGAGGCAATGCCATAAATCCACCGGAACGTGGCATACCGGAACAACTGGAACAAAGTAAAGAGTTTGCCCGTGACTATGTGCGATATATGAAAAGCCTCCATATAAATATCATCCGTATCCCTGATAACCAAAATTGGATGGACGTATGCGACGAAGAAGGAATGATGATATTCGCCGGCCGGTACGGTCGCCCCAAACATGCAACCCAAACAGCTCCTCCGAAAGATTTTGAACTATCGCTCAAAACTTATAAGGAAATAGATTTAGGCCCGTTCGCCTCCCATCCTTCTGTTGTGATTTATATCTTATCCAACGAAATGCCTTACGAAGGAAAGGCGGGTGATTTATACAGAGATTTTCTCACCCGAATGTATCAGGAACTCAAAAAATGGGATAATACCCGCCTGTATATATGTAATGCAGGCTATGGTCTGGGGAAATCTGCAGACATTTATGACGTGCACAGATATTGGGGATGGTATTACAACTCTTTTCTTACTTACCTGAATATGCGCGATAAGGATATGTGGCAGAATCCGGGCAAAGTACAGCCGATCACCTTTACGGAATGTGTTGGCAATTATACCGGTATAGACGGACGCTTTAACCTTTGTTCAAGAACCAAACAACCCGGTTCTCAAAAATGCTGGACAGGGCATTTGCCTGATACGGAACAGGCAGAAGCAGCCATGGCCTATCAGGCGTTTGTCCTAAAAAATGCCACGGAACTATTCCGGCGTTTGAGAAGCCAAAACGATTGTCTGGCAGGCACCATGCCCTTCACAATTGTATTTCATAATTGGGATGGAGTGAAATCTTTTGCCGAAATGAAGCCAAAACCGGTTGCCGGACAATATCAACTTAGTTATCAGCCCATATTATTGAGCTGGGAAAACTGGCAATCACAGATATATGCAGGAAACAAACTTTCAGTGGTGGCTCATGTGGTAAATGATGACGATTACTGCAATGCATTGAGTGATGTCCGCCTGCATTGGTGGATTGAACAGGAAGGCAGGAAAGTGATATCGGGAGAAAATGAATTTCCGTTTGTACCTTATTACGGAACCGGTAAATTGCCTCTGACTATCAATATCCCCCCCAATTTGCTTACGGGAGATTATTTATTAAAAGGAGAGATTTATTCCAAAGGCAAAAAAGTGTCATATAATGAAAGCGAATTATTTATAGCCGGAAAGGACTGGAACAGCGCAGTTGATGCAACAGCTACGATTTCCGTATATGACACCACACCGGAACAACAGACTTTGAATTGTTTGAAAAGAAACGGATATTCGGTGAAACCAGTACGTTCAATAACAGAACTCACCCAAAACTCCACGCTTGTCATCGGCAAAAACTCATGGAATGATAATCTTGACAGGCAGACCGGAGAACTGAAAGCATATATCAATAAGGGTGGCCGCATAATTTGTCTGGAGCAGGATAAAACAGACTTCAACCAATCCTGGTCACCTATAAAGATTGAATTTCTGCAGCACAGTAATAACGACCCGGTCTATCTGTCACCTTCTCTGGCATATAAAGACGGAATGAATATTAACCTGGAACGTCCCTATCATCCGATTTTCAAAGGATTAAATCCCCGTATGTTCAGGCTATGGTCTGACTATACATCCTATGATGAGTCGAAGAATGGTTTTCCGGCCATCTACCCTGTAAAAGCCGGTTATGACCTGCAATCACCCTCCATGAAGGATGTAGCTGTTCTTGCCAATTATAGCCGTGCTCTGGCTGCTACGGCATTATCCGAAATATTTATAGGTAAAGGTTCCATCCTTTTATCCGGATTTGACTTGATAGACCACTGCGGAACAGATCCAGTAGCTGACAAACTTTTGTCCAACATGATTCAATACATGGCTGTCGATAAGAAGCACGAACGATATGTAGCCGTAAACGATTCCATTATCTGGGGAGACTATGCCTCCGAACGAGGAATCGTCAATGCTCCCTGCAACGGCCTGATGGTAAACACGGTTCCTATCATTCCTAAGGGACAGGAAGAACTGCCTAAGTATAAAGTGCAGATTGACGAATATGGCTATCAGTATGCAGGTTCCTACGGAGGCTGGAATTCGAAACCGGGAGTACAATACGTTCCTTATGGCAGACGCCCGATGGCCCCATTCAAATTCTCGCGTGGTGGAAGCCCTATAATCGATAAGTCGTCCACTATTGGAGAAGGTTACTTTTATCTGGCACTTCCCCGAAAAGCGAAGACTATGATTACCGTATTGGAGAACCCGGTAGAAGAACCTCTTAATATCAGTCTTTCGGTTGCAGAAGGAGAATGGAAAGAGTATGTTATTCAACCTAAACAGCAGTTGGTTATCAGAACAAATATCTCTCATTTAAAAGACAGTATGAAGGTGATGCTGAAAGGAGACAGGCGTACCATATTGTTAAAGACGATAATAAGCAAATCGAAAAGTTAACTTCCGTACGATGTTACTTCTTAAAAGAACGATTTTTATATCTTATAATGTACAAAAGCAGGATATTTGCCAATGAATTTTAATCAGGCAAACTATGAAACGCATATTATTCTCTTTGTATTTATCTCTGATAGCAATACTGACTTTTGCAACAGACGGATTTACGGTAGCAGATATCTTTACGGACCATATGGTGTTGCAGCGAAATGCCATAATAAAGATATGGGGAGAAGCTCAAAACGGCTCACTGGTTGAGGTCCGGTTTGCAGGGCAGCTTCAGAAAGTAAAAGCCATTCAGGGAAAATGGCAAGTGACATTGAAGACCGGAGAAGCCGGAGGACCCTATAAATTAGAAGTTATAAACGGTAATAATAAGGTTAGTTTTCAGGATGTTTTAATAGGTGACGTATGGTTGGCGGGTGGTCAGTCGAACATGGAATTCGCTTTACGCAGGGTAAAAGATGCTCAAACGGAAATTAGTTTGGCAGACTATCCACAAATACGTTATTATAAAGTACCGAGAAAATTCTACCCGGAACAGGAAGTGTCCAAAGCATCATGGAGGGTATGTTCACCGCAGACAGCACCGGAGTTTTCTGCTATCGCTTATTATTTTTCCAGAAACATACATAAAGAGTTGAATGTTCCTATCGGTATCATTCAGACTCCGGTAGGAGGAACCACGGTGGAGGCCTGGACAAGCAGGACACTGCTGATGTCGGACAAAGACTTCCAGCCGATAGTACAGCATTATGACAGTATAGTGAATTCTTACGGACCGGACGGGTACGAGAAATTATACAACCGTTATGTTTCAAGCCTGACAGAATATCACCAGCTGAGCGAAGAACAAAAGAAATATATAGACAAACCGGTAGAACCTATGGGAAGAAAGAATTTCCATAGGCCGATAGGGTTGTCCGAGACAATGCTAAACACTGTTATCCCTTACACATTGAAAGGTTTCCTCTTTTATCAGGGAGAGTCGAACACAGCCCGCGGAGCGCAGTACCGCAAACTGTTCCCTGCCATGATAAAGGAATGGAGAACTGCTTGGGGACAGGGAGATATTCCTTTTCTCTTTATTCAGTTACCCAGATTCGAAACGAAAACACGCTATTGGTATGAACTACGTGAAGCGCAATACCTCACCTCACTCCATGTAAAAAATACAGCAATGGTTGTCGCTTTCGATCAGGGTAATCCGAAAGATATTCATCCCATAGTGAAAGACACGGTAGGCTGGCGGTTGTCTCAATTAGCACTAGGAAAAGTTTACGGTAAAAAAGTGGTTTGCCAAGGACCGGAGTTCAAAAAGATGACGAAAACTGCCGATGGCTCTTTGCTACTTGATTTTGCCAATACCGGTACAGGACTCGTTAGCAAAGACAAAGCAGCAACACTTTCAAGCTTCACTGTTGCGGGTAAAGACGGCAAGTTTTATCCCGCTGAAGCAATAATTGTAGGCAAAAATCAAGTAAAAGTGAAAAATAATCTGGTGACAAATCCCGTAGATGTCCGTTACCTCTGGGTGAATAGTGCCGATATGAACTTATTTAATGAAGAGGGTTTTCCGGCAGTTCCTTTCCGTACAGACAAATATCAGTTGATGACAGAAGGTGTCCATATTAATCCTGAACCAAAAATTCCTGACCTTGATTTGTTTCTTTTCATCGGTCAGTCCAATATGGCCGGAAGAGGATATATCACAGATAACTATAAAGGTTATATTAAAAACACATATCTGCTTACTCCCACCGGCAGTATGGAACCGGCACGCAATCCTCTGAATAAATATTCTACGATCCGCAAACGATTGGGTTTACAAGGAGTAGGACCTGCCTATTCATTTGCAAAATCAATCACAGAAAGAACCGGACGTCCACTAGGACTGGTAGTCAATGCCCGTGGAGGCAGTTCAATCAACTCATGGATGAAGGGAGCAAAAGATAATTATTATGATGAAACCCTGTCACGTATACGTCAAGCGATGAAGTTCGGTACACTAAAAGCCATCATCTGGCATCAAGGAGAAAGCGACAGTAATGACCCGGCAACATATATGCCGAAACTACAAGAACTGATAGCCAATTTACGGAAAGACCTAAATAATGAAAAACTCCCATTTATTGTAGGCGAACTGGCAGAATGGAGAAAGAATGGAACATCGGAAACATTCAATGAAATGTTACGCACGGTTCCAAAACACATTCCTTATTCTTATTGCGTGTCATCCAAAGAATTAGTTCCTCTGATTAATGAAAGTGACCCTCATTTCAGCGCAGACAGCCAGATCATTCTGGGACGCAGATATGCAGAAGCTACCTATAATGCTTGTTACTCCGGAAAATAAATACATACCATAAAATACAAAAGATTTATGTACCTTAGAAAATGTTTGGTTTTAGTTTATGGAGCCATAACTATACCTTTTACAAGTATATCAGCTGACAATGTGAATGTAGCATTACATAAACCGGTAATAGCATCCTCACAACAAAAAGAGTTTCCAGCACCAAATGTGACTGACGGAGTCATTTCACGTAAATCTTCCTGGATAAGTGACCCAAATGCCCGTGCTCCGCATATTCTTGATGTCAATTTGCAGAGATATTATGATATTGACAGGGTAGTTATCCACACAGGAATCCCTGAATCGGAAAAGACAGAACAGGAGAAGGGAAAAGCTCCCGGCTTCTGGGCAATGAAGAATTTCAAGATTCAATATTGGGACGACGCAAACTGGACAGACTTACCCAATACGGAATGTACAGAAAACAGGCTGGACAAAATAGAATTCACATTTACTCCACAACTTACTACTTTCCAGCTTCGACTAATCTCTACTGATGGGGAACCTGTTACCATCAATGAGTTTGAAGTATATGGCAAAGAAAAGAAAAATATGATTGCTCCTGTTATTCAGAATGAACTGCCAGACAGAGTTCATAAAGAATTTCCTAAGGACATGCTTGTAACAGTCAATAAAAATGTAGTAGGAAATACCATGAAATACGTGGCTTACAATCAAGGATATTATATGCCCGGCAGCAACATATCAGGTTGGCTTGAATATTCCAATGTAAACAGTTTACGCGTATGGACATCTATGAATGATTATGTACCCGAAGAAGCTGTGAATTATCAAAAGAACCTGAATACACTAGAAGAGTTTGAATCGTACAAACATGAATTACGAAGCAATCCCGAAAAAAATAACTTCATCAAATGGAAACCTATTTTGGAAAGATGTCGCAAACAACAATTCTCAACCAATTCAATGGTATTTGAATATGCTTTACTAGAATTGAAACGTTTGAACATAGATGTAGTCCTACAGATGAATTCAACAGACTTTGACAATACATGGAGCAATAAATGGAAACAATGGCAACGTTTTTATGCCCTGGCATTTTATGCAGCCAAAACGGGTGACGTGACAATGTTCGCCATGCAGAACGAACCTAATCACCGACATTCCGGTCCGATGAAAATCACACAATATGTAGATGCCATGAAATTTGTGTCAGATGCTATATATTGTGCCATACAGGATGTAAACAAACTCTATGGAAAACATCTGAAATCACGTTTTGTAAGTCCTGTTACGGCAGGCTCCAACGCTAACTGGTGGGCGGAGGTTGTGAAAAGCCTGCGTATTGATTATCGGGGATTACCTTCCGACAGAGACTTGCTGGACATATTCTCGACACACTCTTATAATCTTCCGGCAGCAGGATATGTATCCAAGGTTTCGGACATACGGAAGATCATAGTAGATAATCATCCTTTAAACCGCTCTCTTCCGATAGTGTATACTGAAACCGGGCGTTGGATGAATGCCTATCTTATTGACAAATACGAGACGATGGACTCCCCTTCCCTATTTACCGAATGGGCAGGTGAATATACAAACAATACCCTTAACCAGGGGTATGGTATGTGGGCCTTCAAATTTGCCAATACAACCAGCAACACCTATCCGCGTGGCATTAAATCGGGACATCATTTTATCTGGCAAGGCAAGAGAATCGTGGAAGATGCTTACAATAACGTAGCATTGGGGAAGAAAGTCATTGATTTGACTTCTTCACATCCTGCACAAGTGAAAGTGATCACCGACGGCAACAAGACCGATGTCTCCATGTGGACATCTGTGAATACAGACGAAAAGAAATGCCTCGAAATAGATTTGGGAAAGAGTTATTCTTTGGGTGCAGCTGTGATTTATACAGGCTCGGAATACGGAGTCTACACAGGTCCGGACCGCGTGAAGAATTTCCGGTTGCAATATTGGGAGGGTACCGGTTGGAAAGACATTGAAGAAACGATTGAAGAGAATGCCCGCTACACACAATCATTCTTTCTATTTAAGACTCCTGTGACAAGTTCGAGAATTCGTTTTATTGCTACCGATAAGGGCAGTATCAAGGTGAGGGAGATAAAATTGTTTGATGAAGAATCAGTAAAAAACATCCCGGAATCTTATGACATAAGTGGCATTCAGCGGACGGGACAGGTAGTCCGGCTTTTTGCAAAAGGTTTTAAGGACGAACGGCCGCTATTGGAAACGGTGAAATCAGTCCCCGATAATGAGGTAGATGCATTAACCTCTTACAACCCGGAAGAAATGCGATATTATATATGGCTTGTACAACGTAAACTCTCGCCAAACACGCTGACTTTGAATTTAAAATCATTAAACCTCCCCACCGGTACAAAGGTATTTGCCGAAGAAGTAAGTGCGGATGCTTATGGCGAAGTGGTGTGGTCAAAAGAAATTTCTGAAAACGGACAACTATCGTTCGAACTACCGGCTCAAAGTGTGATGCTTCTTACCATCCCTGCTTGCCAAAGTACGCCTTGCACTTTGATTGCTACAGCAGACGCTACTATAAAGAGTGGCAGTAATAGCGAAAAGAACTTTGGCAAAATAAAAAAGATGAGTGTAGAAATGAACGCTTCACAGATTAATCACAATCAGGTCAGCTACATCAAATTCGACTTGTCCAAAGTAGATAATATAAATGCGGCACTACTGCAGATTTATGGTAATTCGTCGGACAAGCATTCATATCGTTTCCATGTCTACGCCTTAGACAACTGCAATTGGAATGAAATGTCCTTAAATTGGAATAATGCTCCTAATTTAGATAGGGAACAAATGCGCATAACCCAGGTAGGAAACACCGCACATGTAGCGGGAGAAATCGTAGTCGATAAAAATGCTTCATATCATCAGCTCGATGTTACCGGATTGGTCCGTAAGTGCAAGCAGAAAGAGATCACTTTTGCGTTGATAAGGGAACTCAGACAATTGGGCGATGACTCGGACAATGAAAGAAGCTGCTATTTTGATACGAAGGAATCTAATAATAAGCCTGTATTATCTATTTGGTGACATGAAATAATTATAAATCAATCTATAATGAGACCACTTTATTTTTTCCTTTTATGGATACCCATATCTTTATTAGCCCAATCTCATAAGCCCTTGGTTGATTATGTAAACCCTTTCATCGGCGTAGATGGAGGCGGCAATGTTTTTCCGGGAGTATGTACTCCGTTTGGAATGGTAAAATTAGGTCCGGATTGTTTTTTATCTAAAAGATGGCAAACTCCTAATGCAGGATATGAAAGTAATAATCCGGTTTATGGTTTCAGTCATACACACGTAAGTGGTACCGGCGGGGGGGCAAAATATGGTAATATAGCTTTTATGCCAATTATCGGTAATGTAAACCAACGAGATATTTCCTCCTTGTTAATTGAGGAGAAAGCGTCTCCCGGCTATTTTTCTGCCATATTGCAAAAATACAATATCAAGGTTGAACTGACAACTACGCATAGCACCGGTTTACATAGATATACTTTTCTGAAAGGGGGAGATGCCCATGTTCTGATAGACGCGGGTTCTATACTTTATAAAGGCTCTACTCCCCAAATATTAATATCATCGGGTGTAGAAATTTTATCCGATACAGAAATAGCCGGTTATGGAAAAGCTAAAAGTGGCTGGAATGTAGGTGATGCATATACAGTTTATTTTTATGCCAAGTTTGATACTCCCATGTTTGATTATGGAACAATGAGAAATATGCAAATAAAACCTGGCAATAAAAAAGAATATGCCTTAAATACACATGACTATAGTCGCAATGGAAGTTACTTCAGTTATAAAGTGAAAGCAGGTACCCAATTGAATGTACACGTAGGCATCTCTTTTGTTAGTATTGAAAAAGCAAAAAAGAATGTTGAGCAAGAAATAGGCAACAATAACTTTGATATTATATATAACAAAGCTCGTGCTATTTGGGAAACTTACTTAGAAAAAGTATACATAGAAGGTATGACAGAAGAAGAACAAGTTATGTTTTATTCAGCTCTTTACAGAACTATACTTCTGCCTTCCAACCGCACCGGGGAGAACCCGAATTGGGATTCACCAGCACCTTATTATGATGATTTTTATGCAATATGGGATACATTCCGTTCCTCAAATCCACTGATTACTCTTTTATGGCCTGACAAACAAGTTGAAATACTAAATGCCCTTATAGACATCTATGAGCATGAAGGATATATGCCCGATGCCCGTAGCGGGAATTATAATGGAATGACACAAGGAGGAAGCAATAGTGATATTCTGATAGCCGACGCTGTGGTAAAAGGACTAAAGAACTTTGATATAGAAAAAGCTTTCAATGCGATGATACATAATGCCGAAGTTCCACCTTCAAATCCAAGAAAAGAAGGCAGGGGTGGCTTGAATGAATATAAAAATTCAGGGTATATCCCCTACCCTACGGAACGTTCGTGTTCACGAACCCTAGAATATGCCTATTGTGATTATGCCACAGCCATAGTAGCAAAACATTTTGGCAAAAAAGAAGTGTATAATAAGTATATTCAACGTGCCCATAATTGGACAAATCTATGGTGTGATAGCATTATCCATGAAGGATTTCAAGGTTTTATCTGGCCTCGCAATGAAGATGGAAGCTGGCTATATGATCCTGATTTCTCGGTATTAAAAATAGGAAGCTGGACTAATCCTTTTTATGAAAGCCATTCATGGGAATATTCATTTTACGTTCCTCATGATATAGCCGGACTAATTGAAAAATGTGGTGGAAAAGTTCGATTCATAGAACGTCTGGATCATTATTTTAATAAAGAATATTATAAGGTAAGTAATGAACCGGGATTTCTTTCTCCATGTCTATATATCTGGGCTGGAGCTCCGTATAAAACAGCAGAGAAAGTCAGACAGATTATTGAGCGGAATTATAATTCTTCACGCGCCGGCCTTCCCGGGAATGATGATTCTGGAGCGATGTCTTCATGGTATGTTTTTCATTCTATGGGACTGTTTCCCAACGCCGGACAAGATTATTATTTGATAACAGCTCCCCGTTATCCGAAGATCACTATAAAATCAGGAAAAACAACATTCAGTATTTTAGCACAAAATACTGGAAATAATAACATATATATCCGTTCTGCGCAATTAAACAATAAAGTGCTGAATAGAGCATGGATTAAACACGAAGAAATATTGCACGGAGGTACATTAGTGCTGATTATGGATGACAAGCCTTCTTCTTGGGCTACGCAAACCTCCCCTCCGTCTTTATAAGTGATACTTCCATTTTCTTAAACGAACGATTGTTATATCCTCCTACACATAAAAAAAAGATATTTGCTAATGATTTTTAATAAAAGTAATACTTACAAGATAAAAACACTGCGAATGAGAAAAACTTTATTTTCTGTTTCAGCCGTTTGCTTCAGTAGTAGTTTTATATATGCCTCACATCCCGGCAATCATATAAATATCATATTGATTATGGCTGACGACTTCGGCTATGAATGTATCGGCGCTAATGGTGGCGAATACGTCACTCCACATATTGACAGTCTGGCAGAAAAAGGAATCCGGTTTGAACATTGTTATTCCAATCCGTTAAGCACTCCCAGCCGTGTACAATTAATGACAGGAAAGTATAACGTACACAATTACACAGCTTTTGCCAAACTGGAACGCAAGGAAACGACATTTGCCAATCTTCTGCAAGAAGCCGGATATACTACCTGTATTGCAGGAAAATGGCAATTAGGTAAAGAAAAAGATGCACCGATGCATTTCGGTTTTAATAAATCCTGCCTTTGGCAACATACACAAAAAGCGATAGACTCTTTAAGATGTGACACCCGATATGCCAATCCCGTAATGGATATAAATGGAGAAACCGTAAACTTTCCTTATGGGTCCTTTGGTCCTGATATCTATTGTGATTTTATATTGGACTTTATTCGCGAAAATAAGGATCGTCCTTTCTTTGTCTACTATCCAATGGCATTAACACATTCACCTTTCGTATCCACACCTGATTCTAAGGAGTGGCTTCCTGTACGTTCTTCCACCTACAAAGGAAACCCTATACACTTTACGGATATGGTAAAGTACACAGATAAACTAGTAGGACGTGTTATGAATGAACTGGAAAAGTTACATTTAAAAGAAAATACATTAGTGATTTTTACAGGAGACAATGGAACAAGTGGCGCTATTATTTCCACCCTTAACGGAAAACCTTATCCCGGTGGAAAAGGAAAGACAATAGATTCGGGTACACATGTCCCACTTATAGTTTCTTGTCCTAAAGGACAAATAGGTAAAGTCAACTACAACTTAATAGACTTTACTGATTTCCTGCCTACCATATGTGAAGCCGCAGGTATTAATATACCGACTGGCTTGGATGGAAAAAGTTTCTATCCGCAACTTAAAGGTAAAACAAAAGACATAAGGCAATGGATATATTGTTGGTATGCCCCTCAACAAGTCTGTGATGAAAAAGCAACTGTTTTTGCGCGGTCACACCGATACAAGCTGTATCGCTCAGGAGACTTTTATGATGTACAGAATGATTTCAACGAAACGACTCCTATTCCCAGACAAAAAATGACGAAAGAGCAAAAGCATATATATAACAGCTTATCCAAAACCATTGATAAATACAAAAAGTACGCAGTTCTAAGAAAAGAAAAGAAATGATAACGCAGTATTTAGTTAATTATCGGATGAATGTACTATTCTTATCTCAAAAAGAACGATTGTGATATTCAAAAAAGTCCAATTCGCATTCCTTTGCAATATCTGAAAACAGAAACAAGAGAATAAATAACTAAGTATAAACCTTAAAATAAGGATAATGAGAAACAAAAAGAAAATTTTAGTCAGCTGTTTAATTTTATTAGTCTGCAATATTTCTCCGACATGGGCAGTATCCAAAGGAATGAAGAAAGTGGTGGATGACGCACTTGACTTCTCAGTGAAACAATCCATGTCTATGTTTAATGAAATGAAGTCTCAAAAAGGAATACTTCCCAGATCGGCAAAAGATGGCAAAATGATTACTTGCGAGTCTTCCTGGTGGACTAGCGGCTTTTATCCCGGTACCCTTTGGTATTGCTATGAATATAGCAATGATCCACAGGTCAGAACAGCAGCAGAAGAAATGACATCACGCGTAGAAAATCAAAAATATACTACAAACAATCATGATGTAGGCTTTATTATTAATTGTAGCTTTGGTAATGGCTATCGTCTTACCCATAACGAGTCTTATAGGGAAGTAATCAAAACAGCTGCCAATTCCCTATCTACCCGTTTTCATCCCATAACCGGTTGTACCCGTTCATGGAATAACAAGAAATGGCAGTTCTCCGTAATCATTGATAATATGATGAATCTTGAACTTCTTACGGTAGCCTCTTCCATGACCGGAGATAATTCTTACTACAACAAGGCTAAATCACATGCCGACCGTACCATGATTAATCACTTCCGTCCCGACGGCAGTTCTTATCATGTAGTCAGTTACGACACAATTACCGGAAAAGTAATAAACCAAGTAACTCATCAAGGAGCTAATGACCAATCTGCTTGGTCACGCGGACAAGCATGGGGACTATATGGCTTCACCATGATGTACCGTCAAACCGGAAAGAAAGAGTATCTGGAACATGCCATAAAAATAGCCAAGTTCATTATGAATCATCCGCGCTTGCCCAAGGATAAGATTCCATATTGGGATTTTGATGCTCCCAATATTCCAAAAGAAAACAGAGATGCTTCCGCCGGAGCTATCATGGCCTCAGCTTATGTGGAACTAAGTACTTACGTACCAGGTGAACTAGGTAAACAATTTCTTACTATGGGTGAACAACAAATAAAATCATTGGCCTCTCCTGCATATCGTGCAAAGAAAGTAGGTGATAATAACCATTTCATCATACAACATTGTATAGGGTTTGTCGCAAAACAATATGAAATAGATGCACCGCTCACTTATGCTGATTATTACTTCGTTGAAGCCCTAATTCGCTATAAAAATTTATTGGAAGGTCGTCCTGTTGTAGAAACGATCACAGCTTTCTCCGAACAAGCAGACCGTTCGACTTGGTTAAGTGCCCTCCACCGCATATCCTACCCACTATTAAGTAACATGGCAAAAGGTGAACTCCGTAAAAATATGCCTGTAGAGTCTATTGCCGATGATATGCAAAAGAGAAGAGAAGTTACTCATTTGGAAGCTTTAGGGCGTCTCATTACAGGTATCTCTGCTTGGTTAGAGCTAGGTCCTGATAATACCATCGAAGGCAAACTACGTGCAAAATATATTGATTTAGCTTTGAAAGCTATCGCAAACGGAGTTAATCCGGAATCTCCTGATTATCTGAATTTCAATAAAGGACGCCAACCATTGGTGGATGCCGCTTTCTTAGCTCACGGTCTGTTAAGAGCTCGCACACAATTATGGGATAAACTAGATAAAACAACTCAAGAACGAGTTATTAAGGAGCTCAAATCATCAAGAGTGATAAAACCGTCCGAAACCAACTGGCTGTTTTTCGCAGCAATGGTAGAGACCGCACTGAAAGAATTTACCGGAAAATGGGAATATGATCGGGTAAAATATGCCTGCGATCGATTTGCACAATGGTATAAAGGTGATGGTTGGTATGGCGATGGAGCAGATTTTCATTTGGATTATTACAATAGCTTCGTCATTCATCCGATGATGGTCGAAATATTGGGAGTAGTAAAGAAAAACGGATTAACAAGTTCTATACCTTACGAACTTGAACTTGAGCGTTACGCACGCTATGCCGAACAACAAGAAAGATTAATTTCCCCAGAAGGAACTTTCCCGATAGTAGGCCGTTCATTAGCATATCGTTTCGGTGCTTTCCATGCTTTATCTGATGTTGCTTATAGAAAATTACTTCCGGCTAAAGTTAGCCCGGGCCAAGTAAGATGCGCATTAACTGCTATTATTAATCGTCAGATAAATGCTTCGGGAACATTCAATTCAGAAGGATGGTTAAGAGTTGGTTTTGCTGGGTATCAACCTCATATCGGAGAAACTTATATATCTACAGGTAGTCTTTACTTGTGTGCAGCAGTTTTTGTGGCCCTCGGCTTGCCTGAAACAGATAAGTTCTGGTCGTCTCCGGCAGAAGACTGGACATGCAAAAAAGGATGGTCTGGTGTCGATTTGAATGTAGATAAAGCTTTAAAAAAATAATAACACTAATCTTTTATATTAATTATTATGAGAAACAATGTATTAAAAAAAGTAATGTGTATACTATGGATGCTTATTCTAGCCGTAGTCAGCACAACTGCCAGTGCCCAAGGGAAAAAAGTGACTGGAACTGTTTCTGATACAAATGGTCCTCTGATAGGAGTGAATGTCATGGTAAAAGGAACAAATACTGGTACTATTACGAATGTTGATGGGAATTTTTCATTAGAAGTTCCACAAAATGCTGTTTTAATATTCAAATATGTCGGATATAACCCTATAGAAAAAGTTGTAGGAAATAATTCTATTTTGAATATACAAATGACTGAAGACTCGCAACAATTAGATGAAGTTGTAGTAGTTGGTTATGGCATTCAGCGTAAAAGTGACCTGACCGGTTCAGTTACCTCCGTAAAAGCAGAAGAGTTAAACACCTTTCCTTCCTCCAATGTAGGAGATATGTTGAGAGGTAAGGCAGCCGGTATTAATGTTACAGCAACTTCCGGTCGTCCGGGTTCATCTCCTGATATCCTGATCAGAGGAAAACGTTCTTTGACCGGCGGCAATGAGCCACTCTATGTAATAGATGGTGTTCCTGTGGACGGAGAAGGATTTGCCAATCTGAATAATGCAGATATCAAGTCATTGGAAGTTTTAAAAGATGCTGCCGCACAAGCGATTTATGGTGCCAGAGCTGCCAATGGTGTAATCCTCATAACTACCAAACGAGGTGAAAAAGGTAAAGTACAAATAGACTTCAATACATACCTCGGCACACAGTTCCTAATGAAAAACTTCGATTTCTATTCTGGCGAAGAATTCTACCAATTGCGTAAAGAAGCCGTCCGTACTGAAATGGGAAGAATGCCAGAAAATGCTCATGAGGTATTGGCTGACGAGATAATGGAAAAAGCTTATGAAAATAAAAAGTTCACCGATTGGGAGAATTTGATGCTTAATCCTGCACTTGTTCAAAAATACGACTTAAGCATTCGTGGAGGTGGAGAGAAAATGAAAATCGCTGCGAGTCTCGGCTTCTTCAAACAAGATGGTATGGCTCCCAATTCTAATTACTCTCGTGGGAACTTTACTCTGAATGTAGACTATGATATCTACAAATGGCTGAGTGTAGGCAGTAATATTGCCTTTGCACGCTCCAAGCAGACGCGTGAAGATGGGAATTTCAAAGAGTATATTACGCGGTCGCCATTAGGACAACCATTCAACGAGGATGGCAGCTATACGGAATATATTAATTCTTCCTTGGACGTAAACCCTCTGTATCGTGCTCAGAATGCAAATCATGAAATTATGATAAATAATCTCAAAATGAATGTGTTTATGGACCTTAAGCCTTTTAAAGGATTTAATTATCGCTTGAACACTTCATTCTACAATATTCAGAAAGAAGACGGACAATACAAAAACAAGGCTTACCCCGGTGGTGGCGCAAGTGGTACATTATCTAACGGAAACAAAGAACACTGGTTGATAGAAAATATCATTAACTATGCAGTTCCTATCAAAAATCAAAAGCACCATCTGGACCTGACACTTGTTCAGAGTTGGGACAATGAGACACAAAAAAACATGGAGTATTCCGCAAATAACGTCCCGGTTGACTTTGATTGGAATATGCTCCCCGATGGAGATGTAACGGGTATTGGACGCAAATATGAAGAAAGAACATTACTCTCATTCATGGCACGTGCACAATATGGGTTAATGGACAAATATCTGCTGACAGCAGCATGGCGTCGTGATGGTTCTTCAGTATTCGGACCATCCAACAAATGGGGTGATTTCTTGTCTCTGGCTATCGCATGGAGAATAAAAGAGGAATCTTTCCTAAAGAATGTAAACTGGCTAAGTAACCTTAAACTGCGTGCAAGCTATGGACAAGTCGGAAACCAAGCTATTCAACCTTACAAAACTTTAGGAGCTACACAAGGGTTAGGAACCGAATTCGGAAATGTGCTCGAAACCGGTTATCTTCCTACCAAAGAACTGTCCAATCCTAATTTGAAATGGGAAACCACTGGTTCTGTAAATCTCGCTGTAGATTTCGGTTTGTTTGAGAACAGACTGAGTGGTACAGTTGAGTATTACAATACCACTACTACAGACCTACTCGTAGCCAGAACCATCAACAACTCATTAGGCTACAGCACCATGTATGATAATCTCGGTAAGACCCGTACACAAGGTTGGGAAATGTCTTTGAATGCCGATGTATTCCGCCAAAAAGATTTCAAGTGGAGTGTAGGAGTAAATTTCACAAAGTCTAAGAACGAAATCGTAAAGGTAAACGGTAAAGTTGACAGTAATGGTAAACCGTTAGATGACGTAAACAACAAGTGGTTTATCGGACAGCCCATCGATGTGTACTATGATTATCAATTTGACGGCATATATCAATATGAAGACTTTGATAAAATCACCGCTCCGGATGGTACCGTGAAATACGAATTGAAAAAGACATACGATACTGATGGTGATGGTATTCCGGATAAAGCCTTAAGTCGCACAGATAATGTGGAACCGGGATTCATAAAGGTTAAAGATATAAACAACGACGGAATAATTAACAGTGACGACCGCGTGGTCATCAAAAAAGATCCCGATTATGTAGCTTCTATCTCCAGTAATCTTTATTTTAAAGGTTTTGACCTATATTTGGATTTTTATACTGTACAAGGAGCCACTTTACAAAACGAATATTTTGCAGGAGAATCCTTGCAAGGTAAATTAAATGCTATAAAAGTAGACTACTGGACTCCTGAAAATCCGTCGAATGTAGCTCCAAGGCCAAGATTCCAAAGCCAGCCTATCTATAATAGCACACGTTCTTATCAAGATGCGTCATATTTCCGTTTGAGAACAATTTCTTTAGGGTATACATTTCCACGTCATCTTACAGAAAAAATAAATATCAATAACCTGAAAATATATTGTACAGGAACAAATCTGCTTACATTTACCAAGTTTAAATCGTATAGCCCTGAACTAACTCCCGGTAGCTATCCTGAATCCAAACAAGTTATTTTCGGTTTAAATGTTTCATTCTAAACACTTAGAGGTTATGAAAAAAATTATATATATATCACTCTTTGCAATCTTAGGCCTTTCAACCTCTTGCACAGACATGCTTGATGAAAAAATGAAAACCCAAGTTACAGTCGATTATCTCTATACTACTCCAGACGGATTGAGCAGGGTAGTTACAGGTTTATACAATTATACCAGAACCCTTGCGACCGATAATCAATCTGACCTATTCACCGTTCAAATGATGGATTATTCTACAGACCTGATGATATTCAGAGGAGGATCGGCGGCAGCATTTGCCCGTCTGGATAACATTAAATCTGACGTAGGTCAGGCACAAGCTTTCTGGACTTATAATTATAATATCATTGGCAAAGCAAATGAAGTAATTGCAGCCGCGGAAAAACTAGGCATAGACAATAGTCCCGTAACAAAAAAAGCATGGGCAGAAGCGAAATTATTCAGAGCACGCTCCTATTTTGAACTTTATAAACGTTATGAACGTCTCTACCTGAATACCTCTCCTACGGAGCATTCGAACCTTGACCGTGAATTCACTCCGGCCAAGAAAGAAGATATTTTCAAATTAATCAATGATGACCTCACAGATGCAATGAATGTATTAGATTGGACTGTTCCGTCATCTAGTGCGGGAGTCTCTTACGGACGTTTTACGAAAGCCGTAGCTAAACATATCAAAGCGCAAGTAGCCATGTGGCTAGAAAACTGGGATGAAGCAATCGAACAATGTGAAGACATCTTTGAATGTCCTGACTATACAATGCTTGATGATAGAAGTGCCGTATTCGCAGATGCCAATTTAAACAATTCGGAAATATTGTGGACATTTCAATTTTCTAAGGCTATTGGCGGTGGAGGTTTCATTTCTGACGGTGAAACAGACCTGACCGGTCACCGTATGTCTTTGATATGCACCCCAAACTACAAAAAAGTAGCCGGACTGGGAAACTTCCGTTCTGAACATGGAGGATACGGTTGGGGACGTGTGTATCCCAATAGTTATCTATTAAGTTTATATGACAAGGATAAAGATGTCCGGTATAAAGCCTACTTCAAACATGAATGGTATTACATGGATGAAGATATATTACCGAGTGGGAAAAAACTAGGTGATGTAGCTACTACCACTTCCACCTTATATTTGGAATGTTTGCATCCTTGTACACGAAAATATTTCGACATGTGGACAAACGCTGATCTTCCTTCACGTAAATCCAGTTTCAAGGATATTGCTATTTATCGATTGGCCGAAACTTATTTAATGGCAGCCGAAGCATATTTCCATAAAGAAGGAGGTTCAAGTTCCAAAGCTATTAAATACTATAATGAAACTTGGGAACGTGCAGGTAACCAACATTTTGACGGACCTCTAACTTTAGATATCTTGTTAGAAGAGTATGCTCGTGAATTAAATTTTGAAGGGATAAGATGGCCTTTACTGAAAAGATTAGGTTTGTTAGAAGAAAGAGTCAAGTTGCACGCAGGTGATACCAAAGAAGAGGATCCACGTCTGAACAAAGATTATATAGAAGCCCGTCAAAACTTTAAGTATTTTCACTGGTATTGGCCTATTCCTCAATCGGAAATAGACCAAATGGGAAAAGAAAACTTCCCACAGAACGATGGATATTAAAATCTCAAAACCTGTATTATATGAAAAAAGAATTATCTCTTATATTAATGTCCTTTCTATTGTTCTCTTGTACAGAAAATAAAATAGTTACAAGAAAACAAAACACCTTTTGTAATCCGATGAATCTGGATTATGGTTGGGGAAACTTTCAGACAAGAGAAAAGAAAGCCCGTTCCGCAGCCGACCCTGTTATCGTATTATTTAAAAACAAATACTATTTATTTACCACAATGGACATTGGCGGCTATCGAGTATCCGATGATTTAATTACATGGAAAAATGTATATTTCAATCCGGAAGTGGAGACATCCGCCCTTGATGTTGATCATTATGTGGCACCCGCTGTGGCAGCCGATGAAAACTATGTATACTTCATTAATTTCACCAGAGACCGTACCAAGAAAACGGTAGATGTCATTCGCTCATCCGATCCGGAAAATGGAAAATGGGAAAAATGTGGTGAAGTAAGACGTATGGCCGATCCTTGTTTATTTATTGACAATGGACGCTTCTTTTTCTATTATGGTTTAGGTGGAACTCAATCTACTACTTTCTTCGAAGTAGATCCTGCCACATTCAAAGAAATAGAAGGCTCAAAAAAGGTCTTGAGAGAATATGTAACAGACATCAATCAGTGTAAATCAGGCTATCATTTTGGACGTAGAGAATTGTATGATGAAATTGATGCCTCTGCCTGGCAGGGAAATTTTTCCAAAGTACCATGTCCTGAAGGTGCATGGATTGTGAAGAACAAAAATAAATATTACCTGCAATATGCCACTCCAGGTACTATCTGCAATTGGTATTGTGATGTGGTTCTGGAGAGTGATAGTGTAAATGGTGGTTTTGTAGAACAACCTTATAATCCTGTATCTCTAAAAGTCGGTGGTTTTATCGGAGGAGCCGGACATAGTTGTGTATTTAAAGACAAATACGAAAATTGGTGGCAAGTCACCTCCATGTGGGTGGGTAATCATGACGAATTTGAAAGAAGAATTGGTTTATTTCCTGTTTCTTTTGATGATAAAGGAAGAATGAGAACCCATACTGTATTAGGGGATTATCCCATATCACTACCGCAAAAGAAATTCAATCCTCAAGATATTTCCGCTTTTGGCTGGATGCTCCAATCATATCATAAAAAGAGTACAGCGTCTTCTTCATTACCGGGTTTCGAACCGGAAAAGGCAGTGGATGAAAATGTTCGCACCTGGTGGTCGGCTACAAGTGGCAAAGTAGGTGAATATTTCGTAATAAACTTAGGTAAAAAAGTACGTATGAATTCCATTCAGATAAACTTTGCAGAACAAGACATTAACCCTGATGCTCCCAAAGAAACGGATTATCACGCTTATAAACTGTACGTATCCGACAATGGAAGGGATTGGAAACTAATAGTGGATAAATCAAGGAACATGGTTGCCATACCACATGAATATGTAGAATTTCCGAAACCGATAGAAACTTCTTTTGTTAAAATAGAAAATGTCCATACTCCCAAAGAAGGCAAGTTTGCCTTATTGGATTTGCGTGTGTTCGGTTTTGGCTATTCGGACAAACCGGAAATTGTTAAAGAACTGTCAGTAAAAAGAAACAAAGACGATGAAAGATATGCTTCGCTTAGCTGGAATAAAGTATCCGATGCTGATGGTTATCTTGTTCGTTTTGGTTATCAGCCTGTTTTTCTTAATCAATGTATCCAGGTCAAAGATAAAGAGACAACCGGTTTACTGCTCCATATCCTTACCAAAGGCGTACAGTATCATTACCGCGTTGACAGCTATAATGACAGTGGAATTACAGAAGGCATCGTTATCTCTGAATAAAAAGATATGAACAAAAGACTGCTTATTTATCCTCTACTCTTTTCTGCCGGGCTATTGCAAGCCCGGCAGAAACCTAATGTTGTGATTATCTTTACAGACGATCAGGGTTACCAGGACCTTGGTTGTTATGATTCGCCATTGATACAGACTCCCTCTATTGACCGCATGGCAAAGGAAGGCATAAAGTTGACCGACTTTTATGTATCGTCTTCCGTATCAAGTGCTTCGCGTGCAGGACTTCTGACCGGCAGATTAAATACACGGAATGGAGTAAAAGGGGTATTTTTCCCCGAATCTGAAGGGATGCCTGCAGAGGAAATCACTTTGGCCGAAGCGTTGAAAGAGCAAGGCTATGCAACCGGTTGCTTCGGTAAATGGCATTTAGGCGATTTGAAAGGGCATCTACCTACAGATCAAGGATTTGATTACTACTATGGCATCCCATACAGCAATGATATGTATATCGGTCCCTCCCAGCAGTTCGCCTCCAATGTTACTTTCAGGGAAGGTTATAATCTGTCAAAAGCTAAAGAAGACCAAGAAATTGTGAGGACTTCCAGTAGAGCAGATATAAAAAAAAGGTTGAACAACGCTTCTCCACTATTTGAAGGAGATAAAATTATTGAGTATCCCTGCGACCAGTCTACTACCACCCGACGTTATTTTGATCATGCCATAGATTTTATAGAAAATAATCCGGAGCAACCTTTCTTCGTCTATATCACCCCATCAATGCCTCATGTGCCGTTATTTGCCTCCGAGCAATTTAAAGGTAAAAGCAAACGGGGACTCTACGGTGATGTTGTAGAAGAAATTGATTGGAATGTAGGTCGTTTACTCGATTACTTGGACAAAAAGAAATTAGCAGAAAACACTTTAGTTATTTTCGCATCGGATAACGGACCGTGGTTGTCTTTCAAAGAAGACGGAGGTTCCGCTGAGCCGTTACGAGGCGGTAAGTTCTCTTATTATGAAGGAGGCGTCAGAGTTCCTTGTATAATCCGTTGGAAAGGGAGTATACCTACCGGTGTAACTAGTGACGCAATAATTGCCAGCATCGACCTTTTCCCTACAATCATGCACTATGCAGGTTGCCAATCCTTCAAACAAAAGATTGATGGTATAAATATTTCATCTTTTCTCAAAAATCCTTCTCTACGATTACGTGACGAATATGTTTATGTAAAAGGTGGTGAAGTTCACGGTATACGCAAAGGTGATTGGGTCTATTTGCCTAAAACAGGTAATAGTAAGTTTAAAAAAGGAGATGTTCCCGAATTGTTTAATCTAAAACAGGATATCGGAGAATCGAATAATCTTCATCTACAGTATCCGGACAAAGTGAAAGAGCTGCAGGAAGTGATGAAAAAGTATCAATCAACTTCTACTATGCCATATGCACAAGTACGTGATACGCTTAATGATGACAGACAATATTGGATTCAGACACTCGTTAAAATAGCTGATCCGGTGATAAGCAATCTTAGCAAAGACCAACTGAAAAAAAATATTCCTGTCGGGCGTTCGTCATCAGCTTTAGCCAGCAGTCGGGAGTTTATCACTCATATGGAGGCTGTAGGCAGAACCATCGCAGGAATAGCACCTTGGTTGGAACTTGGACCAGACAATACTCCAGAAGGCAAGCTACGTGAAAAATATATTAAAATGACGTGCAAGGCTCTGGCAAACTCTGTAAACCCGAAATCAAATGATTATTTCAACAGCACAGCTACCCGTCAGATATTAGTAAACAGCGCATTCTTAATACAGGGTTTATTACAAGCACCTACACAGTTATGGGGAAATCTGGATGACACCACCCGCAAGAGACTCATTGAACAGTGGAAATCGACCCGCACCATGAAACCGGGAAATAATAATTGGTTGTTATTTTCTGCTATGGTGGAGTGCGGATTAAAAGAATTTTCCGGAGAATGGAATTTTCCGACAGTAGAAAGAGCCTTGACTTCTCATAGAGAATGGTATAAAGGAGATGGAGTTTATGGAGATGGAGCAGATTTTCATTTAGATTATTATAATAGCTATGTTATCCATCCTTTGTTACTGCAAATCCTGAAAGTGACAGTAAAACAGAGGCCATCTTTCCAGTCATTTCTGAATGAAGAATGGATACGATTTATTCGTTACGCCGAAATTCAAGAGCGCATGATAGCTCCCGACGGCAGCTACCCGATACTAGGCCGTTCAGTCAGTTACCGTTCAGCAGCATTCCAAGTGTTGGGGGCATGTGCCTTATTCGAAAAACTCCCGGAATCATTGAAGCCCGAACAAGTACGTGGAGCCATGACAGCCATGCTTAAGCGTCTTTTTGAGCAGCCGGGAACTTTCGATAAAGAAGGTTGGCTGACGATCGGAGTTTGTGGCGAACAACCAGAACTAGGAGATATTTATCTGTCTACTCCTTGTGTTTATCTATGTGCATTAGGTTTCCTGCCCTTAGGACTCCCTGCCAATAACCCTTTTTGGTGCAACCCGGTTGAACCATGGACAAGTATAAAAGCATTTGGCGGTATAGATTTTCCAATAGACAAGTTTATTAAACCATAAAATAAAATCATGAGATATAGTATTTTGATTATTGCCTTTCTGATGTTTAACTTCACAGGTTATTCACAAACAATTTCAGGACAGGAAGACAGGGCATATTGGGTCAACATGTTATCTCAAATTGCAGACCCATTATTAAATAATATGAGTAAAGGAGAACTAAAAAAGAACATGCCTATAGAGACTATCTCCGGTATGCCTAATCCATCCAATGCGCGTACCACTCATTTGGAAGCTTTAGGACGCTTATTTGTAGGAATGGCCCCTTGGCTGGAACTCGGCCCGGACAATACACAAGAAGGACAAATACGTGAGAAATATATCCGCCTGATGACTGAGTCCATCAATCACGGATTCAATCCCCAATCTCCGGATTATCTGAATTTTACAGTCACTCGGCAACCTCTGGTAGATACTGCATTCTTTTGTCAGGGACTATTGCGTTCTCCGAAACAAATATGGAGTAAACTATCATCTGAAACCCAAAAGAATATCCTAAACGCCTTACAACAGGTAAGTAAGATTAAACCGGTAGAAAGCAACTGGTTACTCTTTTCTGCTATGGTCGAAGCTACTTTGCTGGAATTAACAGGTAAATGCAATATGCATCCTATTGAGTATGCTGTCATGCGATTCAAGGAATGGTACAAAGGCGATGCCTGGTATGGTGACGGAGCAAATCTACATATAGACTACTATAATAGTTTTGTCATTCATCCAATGCTTTTAGACGTTCTGGAAATCATGCAAAAACACAGTAAAGGCGAAGTCGACTTCTATAGAAAAGAACGGCAACGTTTCTCCCGATATGCGGAACAACAGGAAAGAATGATCTCTCCGGATGGAGCATATCCTGTAACCGGACGCTCTATAGCATATCGTTTTGGAACTTTCCATGTACTTTCACTGGCAGCCCTAAATGATTTGCTGCCAACTACCATTACTAAAGCACAAGTCCGATGCGGACTAACAGCTGTCATAAAAAGACATCTGGCTATAAAAGGAAATTTCGACGAACATGGATGGCTGACTTTAGGGTTTGCCGGACATCAACCTTCAATCGCTGAAAGATACATTTCTACTGGTAGCCTGTATTTATGCTCTACTGTATTCACAGCATTGGGACTTCCCGCCACTGATGAATTCTGGAGTGCCCCTTATGCGGAATGGACAGGGAAAAAGATTTGGTCAGGTAATCCGGATGTAAAATTGGATAAAGCAATAAAATTATAGAACCCCGATAAAATAGATGATAAATGAAAAAGATTCTTGCCTTATTTTTAGTATCAATAAATTGCACCCTGAATGCTCAACAGCTTTTTTCATCAAAGATGGAAAAAGAAGATATTACTAAAGTTTGTAATGCCGTATCCGAGTGGCAAATTAGCCATCACAACGAAGTAAAACATAATCCACTAGACTGGACAAACGGCGCTTTATATCGCGGAATGACTGAATGGGGAAAAGTCTCCGGAAATCAGTCCTGCTATGATTTTATCCGCACTATTGGTGAAAGACATAACTGGGATATGTGGAACCGTGTATATCATGCCGACGACATTTGTGTAGGGCAGGCTTTCATCGAGATGTATCGCAGATTTGATGATAAGCGTATGCTACAACCGGTAATGGAACGCGCTTATTATGTGGCTTCCCATCCTTCGAAAGCTCCGCTACAAAAGACAGATGCCGTGGGAACAACGGAACGTTGGTCATGGTCGGACGCCTTGTTTATGGCGCCTCCGGTTTATGCGGCTCTATACACGATAACCGGAGATAAAATCTTTCTGAATTATATGGACAGTGAATATAGAGAGTGTGTAGACTCACTATATGACAAGAAAGAACATCTTTTTTATAGAGATAATAAACGAATTCCCCTCCGTGAGAAAAATGGTAGTAAACAATTCTGGGGAAGAGGTAACGGTTGGGTATTTGCCGGACTTCCTCTTATTGTTGACAATTTGCCTCTCAACTGTTCTTCACGTGACTACTATATCCGGCTATTTACTGAAATGGCGGAAGCAGTTCGTAAAACTCAATGCAAAGACGGGGACTGGCGTACCAGCTTACTAGATCCTGATTCGTATAATATGCCCGAAAATAGTTGCTCTGCCTTTATGTGTTTTGGCATTGCCTGGGGAATCCGTAATGGCTACCTGCCCCAACGAACCTACAAACCTGTACTTGAAAAAGGTTGGCAATCATTGGTAAAAGCTGTTCATTCTGATGGAAAGTTGGGATATATACAACCTGTTGGTGCCGCACCCAAAGCTGCCGGATTCGATGCAACAGATGTATATGGCGTAGGTGCTTTCTTATTGGCAGGAAGCGAATTATATAAATTGTCAGGTGCTTACTAAATGTGAACAATGTATCAATAGTAAAAACCGGTTATTGAGTGATTTTTTCAATAACCGGCTTTTACTATCCTATGTATTAAGCTACTTTCTTAAACTGCCGGAACTGCCACCACAACATACCTCCGGATATAAGACTAGCCGCCAAATCTGCCACAGGCATACTGGCCCAAACGCCTATTTGTCCATAATAATGAGGCAAAATCAACAAACAGGGAACCAGAAATAACATCTGCCGCGTCAACGACAAGAAAATGGCTTTACTTGCCATTCCGATACTCTGGAAGAAGTTGGAAGCTACCATCTGAAAACCAACAATCGGGTAGAAAAATACCACAATACGAAAACCTTTAGAAGCAATGCTGATTAATTCTTCGTCCGAAGTAAAGATGGAAGATACGATTTCCGGAATGAACATACCTATCAGGAAACCAATCGTCGTCACTACAGTCGCACAGCAAATGGTTGCTTTCAGCACTTTCGTCACACGGGGATAGAGTTTCGCACCAAAATTATATCCCGCAATAGGCTGCATCCCCTGATTCAATCCCAACACAATCATAATAAAGACAAAGACGATGCGATTGACAATACCGAATGCTCCGATTGCCAAATCACCTCCATATTCTTTCAATCCCTGATTAATCAGAATCACAATAAAACAAGAAGCCATATTCATCAGGAAGGGAGACATACCGATAGCCAATGAATCCAGCACGATTTTCCGTTTCAAACGGAAAATACCTTTTTTCAACCGTATCAGCTCGTCTTTACGGCAGAACAAATGAAGCTGCCAGACCAATGCGATCAACTGTGCACAAACCGTAGCCGTAGCCGCCCCACGGATTCCCCAGTCAAATACAAAAATAAACAATGGCGCAAGCAATATATTGATTATCACTGTCGTTATTGTTGCCATCATCGCTTTCTGCGGATGGCCCGAAGCACGGAGCACTGCATTCAGTCCCAGATATAAATGAGTAACCACATTTCCGAGCAAGATAACCTGCATAAATTCACGGGCATATTTCACCGTTTCATCGCTTCCCCCGAAAAAGTAAAGTATCGGATCGAGGAAAGGAAGAACAATTACCGTAAAAGAAATACCTATAATAAGGTTTAATACAAACACATTTCCCAAAACCCGCTGTGCGGTATCATAATCTTTCTGTCCCAGCTTCACCGAAATCAATGTAGCCGCACCGACACCGACCAGTGAGCCGAAAGCCGCGGCAAGATTCATTAGCGGGAAAGTTAACGCCAACCCGGAAATAGCCATCGCACCCACCCCGTGACCAATGAAAATACTATCTACCATATTGTAAAGAGAAGACGCCGTCATGGCGATAATTGCCGGAATGGCATACTGCATTAAAAGCTTCCCAATCTTTTCCGTACCCAACGCAGTGGGTGTCTTTTGTCCTGTCATACCTATTAGTTTGAGGCAGCAAAGATACAAAAAAGAGGTGGATTACAGGATATATGAGAAAAGTTTCGTATTTTTGCCTCCAAAATTGAGTTAATACGTAACGAAATGAATATATTAGAACTAAGTGAACAGGAAATCATTCGACGCAACAGCCTGAATGAGCTTCGTGCGATGGGTATTGATCCGTACCCAGCAGCAGAGTATGTAACCAATGCTTTCTCTACAGATATTAAAGCTGAATTTAAAGACGATGAGGAGCCACGCCAAGTTTCCGTAGCCGGCCGTATCATGAGCCGCCGCGTGATGGGTAAAGCATCTTTCGTTGAATTGCAAGACTCTAAAGGTCGCATTCAGGTGTACATCACCCGTGATGATATCTGCCCGGGAGAAGACAAGGAACTGTACAACGCTGTATTCAAACGCCTGCTCGACTTAGGTGACTTTATCGGTATCGAAGGTTTCGTGTTTCGCACACAGATGGGTGAAATCAGTATCCATGCTAAGAAACTGACTGTACTTGCAAAGTCTATCAAACCGTTGCCTATCGTTAAGTACAAAGACGGGGTAGCTTATGACTCTTTTGAAGATCCCGAACTCCGTTATCGCCAACGCTATGTGGACCTGGTAGTGAACGACGGTATCAAAGAAACATTCCTGAAACGTGCCACTGTGGTGAAAACATTGCGCAATGCTTTGGACGAAGCCGGTTACACGGAAGTGGAAACTCCGATCCTGCAATCTATTGCCGGTGGAGCAAGCGCACGCCCGTTCATCACTCACCATAACTCACTGGATATGGATCTTTACCTGCGTATCGCAACAGAACTTTATCTGAAGAGACTGATCGTAGGTGGTTTTGAAGGTGTATATGAAATAGGTAAAAACTTCCGTAACGAGGGTATGGACAAAACCCATAACCCGGAGTTCACTTGTATGGAACTCTACGTACAATATAAGGATTACAACTGGATGATGAATTTCACCGAAAAGTTGTTGGAACGTATTTGTATCGCAGTGAACGGTAGCACAGAAACAGTGGTTGACGGAAAAACCATCAACTTCAAAGCTCCTTACCGCCGTCTGCCTATTCTGGACGCTATCAAAGAGAAGACAGGATATGACCTGAACGGCAAGAGCGAAGAGGAAATCCGCCAAGTCTGCAAGGAACTGAAAATGGAAGAAATCGACGAGACGATGGGTAAAGGCAAGCTGATTGATGAAATCTTCGGAGAATTCTGCGAAGGCACATATATCCAGCCGACTTTCATCACCGATTATCCGGTTGAAATGTCTCCGCTGACCAAGATGCACCGCTCTAAACCGGGACTGACCGAACGTTTTGAACTGATGGTGAACGGTAAAGAGCTGGCTAATGCCTACTCGGAATTGAACGATCCGCTGGATCAGGAAGAACGTTTCAAAGAACAAATGCGTTTGGCCGACAAGGGAGACGACGAAGCGATGATTATCGATCAGGACTTCCTGCGCGCTTTACAATATGGTATGCCTCCTACATCGGGTATCGGTATCGGTATCGACCGTCTGGTGATGTTAATGACCGGACAGACTACCATTCAGGAAGTATTGTTCTTCCCGCAAATGCGCCCGGAAAAAGTAGTGAAAAAAGACGCTGCTGCCAAATATGTGGAATTGGGAATCGCAGAAGACTGGGTTCCGGTGATTCAAAAAGCCGGTTACAACACAGTTGCCGACATGAAAGATGTTAATCCGCAGAAGCTACACCAGGATATCTGCGGCATTAACAAGAAATATAAATTAGAACTGACCAATCCGTCGGTAAACGACGTAACTGAGTGGATACAGAAAATTTAATAAGTTCTTCATCCAAATCCATACAAATGAAATTACCCGGCAAGATAGCGATAATGGGCGGAGGAAGTTGGGCTACAGCCATTGCAAAAATGTGTCTAGCCCAGGAAGACTCTATCAATTGGTACATGCGGCGAGACGACCGCATTGCCGATTTTAAACGATTAGGGCACAATCCGGCTTATCTGACAGGAGTGAAATTTGATACGAGACGCATCACTTTCAGTTCCAACATCAACGATGTTGTGAAAGAATCGGATACGCTGATCTTCGTCACTCCCTCTCCTTATCTGAAGGCACATCTGAAAAAGCTGAAAACCAAGATAAAAGATAAGTTTATCATCACCGCTATCAAAGGAATCGTACCCGATGACAACGTTATTGTATCGGAATACTTCACAAAAGAATATGGTGTGCCACCAGAAAACATAGCAGTCCTTGCAGGTCCCTGCCACGCAGAAGAAGTGGCTTTGGAACGCCTCTCCTACCTGACTATCGCCTGCCCTGATAAAGACAAAGCACGTATCTTCGCACGCCGTCTGGGAAGCAGCTTCATCAAAACATCTGTCAGTGATGACGTGGCGGGTATCGAATACAGTTCGGTACTCAAAAACGTGTATGCCATTGCTGCCGGTATCTGTAGCGGACTGAAATATGGCGATAACTTCCAAGCTGTATTGATCTCTAACGCCATTCAGGAGATGAACCGTTTCCTGAACACGGTGCATCCGTTGAACAGAAACGTGGATGAATCTGTTTATCTGGGGGATTTATTGGTGACCGGTTACTCCAACTTCAGCCGTAACCGGACTTTCGGAACGATGATAGGTAAAGGGTATTCCGTGAAGAGTGCGCAAATTGAAATGGAAATGATTGCGGAAGGTTACTATGGTACGAAATGTATCAAAGAAATCAATAAGCATCATCATGTCAATATGCCGATACTGGACGCCGTGTACAACATCCTGTACGAACGCATCTCACCAATGATCGAGATTAAATTGCTGACTGACTCTTTTAGATAATCTTTAAACAAGAACGATATGATTAGTTTAAACATTGAAAAGACATTTGGATTTATCTCCAAAGAAAAGGTTTTTGCTTACGAAGCTGAAGTAAAAGCCGCACAGGAAATGCTTGAAAAAGGTACAGGCAAAGGTAATGACTTTTTAGGATGGTTGCATTTGCCTTCTTCTATCACTAAAGAACACTTGGCCGACCTGAACGCTACAGCAAAAGTATTAAGAGATAACTGTGAAGTAGTAATCGTTGCCGGTATCGGTGGCAGCTATCTGGGTGCCCGTGCCGTAATCGAAGCTTTGTCTAACAGCTTCACTTGGCTACAGGAAAAGAAAACGGCTCCTGTCATGATCTATGCAGGACACAATATCAGCGAAGATTATCTGTATGAACTGACTGAATATCTGAAAGATAAGAAATTCGGTATCATCAATATTTCTAAATCAGGAACTACTACGGAAACTGCTCTTGCTTTCCGTTTACTGAAAAAGCAATGCGAAGATCAGCGCGGCAAAGAAACTGCAAAGAAAGTAATCGTTGCAGTGACGGATGCAAAGAAAGGTGCTGCCCGTGTTACAGCTGACAAAGAAGGATATAAAACATTTATCATCCCTGACAACGTAGGCGGACGTTTCTCTGTACTGACTCCGGTTGGCTTGCTGCCTATCGCAGTAGCCGGATTCGATATCGACAAACTGGTTGCCGGTGCTGCCGATATGGAAAAAGTATGCGGATCGGACGTTGCATTTGCTGAAAACCCGGCTGCTATTTACGCTGCTACCCGCAATGAGTTGTACAGAAATGGCAAGAAGATCGAAATCCTCGTTAACTTCTGCCCGAAACTGCACTATGTAAGCGAATGGTGGAAACAACTTTACGGGGAATCGGAAGGAAAAGATAATAAGGGTATCTTCCCTGCATCGGTAGATTTCTCTACAGACCTTCATTCTATGGGTCAATGGATTCAGGAAGGCGAACGTTCTATCTTCGAAACTGTGATTTCAGTAGAGAAGGTTAACCACAAACTGGAAGTTCCTTCTGACGAAGCAAATCTGGACGGCTTGAATTTCTTAGCCGGCAAACGTGTGGACGAAGTAAACAAGATGGCCGAACTGGGAACACAACTGGCTCACGTAGACGGTGGTGTACCTAATATGCGCATCGTACTTCCGGAATTGAGCGAATACAACATCGGTGGTCTGCTCTATTTCTTCGAAAAGGCTTGTGGTATCAGCGGTTATTTGCTGGGCGTGAACCCATTCAACCAACCGGGTGTGGAAGCATACAAAAAGAATATGTTTGCCTTGCTGGACAAACCGGGTTATGAAGAAGAATCCAAAGCAATCCGTGCAAAACTATAAATCAAGAACGTTTTATAAACGGTAAACTATAAACAATGAACGGTGAACAACTATGCTATATGCATGGATTTGTTCACCGTTCATTATTATATTCAATTGGTTGCAGTTTCCGATTGTACCGCTTATTGCCCGTTGTACCGTTTACTGCTCACCACTTCTACTTCTCATCTTCCACTTTCGTCTTCAAACCGATTTCTTCCTGTGCTCCTTCACATTCGGCTTTGGAAGAAAGATAGAACTCTAATTTTACATCACCGTTCTTATCGACTTGTTTAATGGTCGCCATAACCATAATTCTGGCCTTTGACACCCCATCCTTAAAACGGAGCTGTCCTTTCCCCACATCCGTCAAGTTTCCCTCCGTAGATACTTCTGTTTGCTCATAAAAGAGTTTAGTATCCACTTCATCGTCATTCTGAAGTTTAAAGGTTTTCAGTTCTGCCCCATTTCCATCCAAAAGCAGAAAGGCTTTCACTTCATCTCCCACTTTCAAGGCCGGCAACTCCTCCCTCTGATTCGCATAGTCCTTTTCACCGGAACTGGTATTTTCACCGTCCGATTCGATCTTTGCATAAAGCTTTTCTATCTTGATAACAGGACTTTCCCCACTATCAGAGCAGGCGCCTAAAAACAATGGTAGCAACAATAATACTCTCTTTTTCATGCTATCGTCGAGTTTATAACGTTACAAAAATACACATATTCCTCTAAACAGCAAATAATTATATAGTTAATCGCTTGGGAGCATCATTTACAACTATCTTCCTTTTCTAACTTATCTCTCATTTTTTATCGTTATCTTTGCCTCGTATACAGTTGTAGATGAAGCGAATCAAACTTAAAAAACAAATAGAATGGCAGGAAATTTATTAAAGAAGTCCAATGGACTCATGCTACTATGTAGCATATCATTGCTAATGATAGTCATGACCGGTTGTCAGGAAGCCAAACTCAAAACTGTGATCGGGATAGCCAACAAACAGTGCCCGCTGGACATGGGGGAAGTCGGCAAGATTACCAGCATCATCTACGACGGAGATAACGTAGTGTACACTCTCAACATGAACGAGGAAATTACCAATATTAAGATATTGAAAGATAATCCGGAAAGCATGAAATCATCGATCAAAATGATGTTTCAGAATCCGGCTGCTGATGTAAAGGAAATGCTGAAGTTGATGGCTAAGTGTAATTCCGGATTACACATGATATTTGTAGGGAATAAATCGGGCGAACAAGCGGTTTGCGAACTTACTGCCGAAGAATTGAAAGAGGTGATCAACACAAATGCCGACCCGGCACAAAGCGGACAGACAAAGCTTGAAGCGCAACTGAAAATGGCGAATCTGCAATTTCCAATGCAGGCCAGTGAAGAAGTCGTTGTCGAAAAAATCGAAATCATAGGTGAATCGGTTGTTTATATATGCAGTGTGGACGAAGAGTTGTGTCCTATCAGCCAGATTGAAGAAAACGCAGCAGAAGTGAAAGAGGGTATTGTGTCCACGCTGGCAAGTCAGACCGATCCTGCCACCCAGATATTCATAAAAACCTGTGTGGAGAACAATAAAAACATTGCTTACAGATATATCGGTAAGGATTCCGGAAAACAATATGATGTGATTATCCCCCAGTCCGATCTAAAGAAAATGATTATAGAAAAATAAAATATTATCTTAAAAAGATTCCGCAACGTACAAAGTATGAAAAAGAAACTGAAAGCCGTCCTGTTTGACATGGACGGCGTACTTTTTGACTCTATGCCTTATCATTCGGAGGCTTGGCATAAAGTAATGAAATCTCATGGGCTCACTCTTAGTCGCGAAGAAGCATATATGCATGAAGGACGGACAGGAGCCTCTACAATCAATATTGTTTTTCAACGTGAATTGGGTAGAGAAGCCACACAAGAGGAAATAGAAAGTATCTATCAGGAGAAAAGTGTTTTGTTCAATTCATATCCTGAAGCAAAGCCTATGCCCGGTGCATGGGAGTTGCTGCAAAAAGTGAAGAAGGACGGTCTGATTCCGATGGTGGTCACCGGTTCCGGTCAGTTATCCCTGCTCGAACGGTTGGAACACCACTATCCGGGAATGTTTCACAAAGAACTGATGGTTACAGCGTTCGATGTAAAATATGGCAAACCCAATCCCGAACCGTATTTGATGGCTTTGAAAAAAGGAGGGATCAAAGCGGATGAAGCTGTTGTTGTAGAAAATGCTCCGTTAGGAGTGGAAGCCGGACACAACGCGGGTATTTTCACCATAGCGGTCAATACGGGTCCTTTAAACGGGCAAGTGTTGCTGGATGCCGGAGCTGATTTATTACTGCCATCCATGCAGGCACTAAGCGACCAGTGGGATATGCTGTTTGAAAAGGACATCTAAAAGCTGAAAAGAAAATTTATTCTTCAAAACAGGAGAAAAATATTGAAAAGCAGGAATATAAATAGTATTTTTACGGGAGTTTAATTCGCTTAGATTCTATCTAAGCCAACGCAGATTCTACTATGCAAAAGTTATTATCTTTACCACCCAACTTGATCCATTGCTTCCACAAACTGGAAGAAGTTAGCCATACCGATTGGTTTTGTACATCAGACCCCATAGGGAGCAAACTAGGCTCCGGCGGCGGAACTACATGGTTATTGCAAGCTTGCCATCAGGCATTCGCTCCACAAGAGTCTTTCAGCAACTGGATAGGACATGAAAAAAGAATATTGCTCCATGCAGGCGGACAAAGCCGTCGGCTACCCAGCTACGGCCCTTCCGGCAAAATATTAACTCCTATCCCGATCTTCAGTTGGGAAAGAGGACAAAAGCTGGGACAGAATCTGTTGTCATTGCAGCTCCCGCTCTATGAAAGGATTATGAATCAGGCTCCGGCCGGTCTGAATACGCTGATTGCTAGCGGAGATGTATATATCCGTTCGGAAAAACCGCTTCAGGATATTCCGAACGCAGACGTAGTATGCTACGGGCTGTGGGTGAATCCGTCATTGGCAACTCATCATGGTGTGTTTGTTTCCGACCGGAAAAAACCGGAGGTGCTCGACTTCATGTTGCAGAAACCTTCTCTGGAAGAGTTGGAAGGATTGTCGAAAACTCATCTTTTCCTGATGGATATCGGCATCTGGATTTTGAGTGACCGCGCCATAGAAGTATTGATGAAACGGTCGTTGAAAGAAGGTACGAAGGATATTACTTATTATGACTTATACTCGGACTATGGTTTGGCTTTGGGAGAGCATCCTAAAACGGAAGATGAAGAAATCAATCAGTTGTCCGTAGCTATATTGCCGTTGCCGGGGGGAGAATTCTATCATTACGGCACAAGTCACGAACTGATTTCTTCTACTTTAGCCATACAGGATAAGGTACGGGACCAAAGAAGAATCATGCACCGGAAAGTAAAGCCGAATCCGGCTATTTTTATACAGAATTCCATCACACAAATTTCTCTTTCTGCCGACAACGCCAATTTATGGATTGAGAATAGCCATGTGGGAAAGGAATGGAAATTAGGTTCCCGCCAGATTATTACAGGAGTTCCTGAAAATCAGTGGAGCATCAATTTGCCGGATGGGGTTTGCATCGACATTATTCCTATCGGTGAGAATGAGTTTGTTGCGCGTCCGTATGGATTGGATGATGTATTCAAAGGAGCGTTGGACAAAATAACGACTACTTATCTTAATATTCCTTTTACCCGTTGGATGGAAGATAGAGGAATTACCTGGGAGGATATAAAAGGGCGTACAGATGATTTACAATCGGCATCCATCTTCCCTAAAGTAGCTTCTGTGGAAGATTTAGGCATATTAGTACGCTGGATGACCTCGGAGCCACAACTGGAAGAAGGGAAAAAACTTTGGTTGAAAGCAGAAAAAGTTTCTGCAGACGAAATATCCGCAAGCGCCAACCTCAAGCGTCTTTACGAACAACGCAATGCTTTCCGCAAGGAGAACTGGAAAGGACTGGCAGCCAATTATGAGAAGAGTGTGTTCTATCAACTCGATTTGCTGGATGCCGCAAATGAATTTGTACGTTTCAATCTGGACATGCCTGACGTCTTGAAAGAAGATGCTGCCCCCATGTTACGGATACACAACCGGATGCTTCGTGCACGTATCATGAAACTACGTGAAAACAAGGATTGTGCCAAAGAGGAACAGGCAGCTTTTCAACTGCTTCGCGACGGTTTATTGGGGATAATGAGCGAACGTAAAAGTCATCCCATACTCAATGTTTATTCCGACCAAATCGTATGGGGACGCAGTCCTGTGCGTATTGATGTGGCCGGAGGATGGACAGACACACCTCCCTACTCTCTTTATTCAGGAGGAAGTGTTGTAAATCTTGCTATCGAACTAAACGGTCAACCACCGCTACAAGTATATGTGAAACCATGCAAGGAATATCACATCACTCTTCGCTCTATCGACATGGGTGCAATGGAAGTGATAAGGAATTACGAGGAACTGCAAGATTATAAAAAGGTAGGTTCTCCATTCTCTATCCCGAAAGCCGCCCTTACATTGGCGGGCTTTGCACCGGCATTCTCTACGGAATCTTATCCTTCTTTAGCTAAACAGCTGGAAGATTTCGGTTCAGGAATCGAAATTACTCTACTGGCTGCTATTCCCGCAGGCTCTGGCTTGGGAACCAGTTCCATACTGGCATCTACCGTGCTCGGAGCAATCAATGATTTCTGCGGACTGGCTTGGGATAAAAATGATATATGCAGTTACACATTAGTATTAGAACAGCTCCTGACCACAGGGGGAGGTTGGCAAGACCAATATGGCGGTGTCTTTTCCGGTATTAAGTTGCTTCAATCTGAAGCAGGTTTCGAACAGAATCCGTTAGTACGCTGGTTACCCGATCAGCTCTTTGTTCATCCTGATTACCGCGACTGTCATCTGTTATATTATACGGGAATTACTCGTACTGCTAAAAGTATTTTGGCAGAGATCGTCAGTTCCATGTTCCTCAATTCCGGTCCGCATCTAAGCTTGCTGGCCGAAATGAAAGCTCATGCAATGGATATGAGTGAAGCTATTTTACGTAGTAATTTCGAAAGTTTCGGTCGTTTGGTCGGCAAAACCTGGATACAGAATCAGGCATTAGATTGCGGAACCAATCCACCGGCAGTAGCAGCCATTATTGAGAAAATCAAGGATTATACCCTGGGATACAAACTCCCCGGTGCAGGTGGCGGGGGGTATCTATATATGGTAGCCAAAGACCCGCAGGCAGCCGGACAAATCCGACGGATACTAACGGAACAAGCCCCTAATCCTCGTGCTCGTTTTGTAGAAATGACTCTTTCTGATAAGGGACTTCAGGTTTCAAGAAGCTAAAGAGAAAGCGTTACCATAAGGCCGGTCAATCATCCGGAATCATAAAAAAACAAGCTTGGACAGATTCAAACGAAATGTCCAAGCTTTAATTTTTCAATGCCATAATGATCTGTTTTACATGTTGAGACTTGAAATAACTGTAAAGTAAATCACAATAATGATAAAACCAATAGCTCCGATAACCAGTGCAATACTAGCCCATTTCTTTTTTCTAGCTTCTTCCATTCTTATTTATATTTATTGGGATTAATATAATTTATCGTCAAATGTCTACATCTGGAAAGCTATGAACATACTACTACAGAATATCGTTCTTTACTTTTTCATATCTACAAAGTTAGCATTTCTCACAAGAAATATTTTATTTAAATCAACTTTTTCTTCCTATTTAGGCTAAATTATACAACTACATACAATAATAACTAACTGTGTTTGAGAAAATGCAAAGTAAAATACACAACTGACTATCCAAGGATTATTAATCTAAATATCAAGAATATGAAACATATTTATTTTATCCATTACCGCTTTTATATCATACAAAAACTGTACATTTGCACTATAAATAATCTCAATTGAATATACTGGACTAAAAAAAAGGATCAAAAACAAATAAAATATAAAGATGAAATTACTTAAACTATTATTCTTATCCGCCATCTTGCTATCCGCATGCAACGATGACTCAACAGACACTCCGGAAACAGGAGAGCCCAAACAGATTATCGTAGAAATGGCCTCCAATGATTTTACAGATGTCTCCGGCACATATACTCTTGAGAACAATAAAGAATACTGTACTCGGGAAGACGGAAAATATAAGATATTATTGGTCAAAAGCGTATATAAAAATAAGGAGGGAAAGGAAAAGGATATTCTTACCTATGGTATTCTGGATGTAGCAAATAAAAAATACATCTGCCATACGGCCAATATAGATGTAGCCCAAAGACTTGAAAGAAACTGGGAATTTTATAATCAAATAACTAATCCGGATTTTCCGGATGACCCAAATAGACGATTAGTTTGTAACTCTTATACAAAGAAAGACTAATAACAGAACCTCTTACGAGATAAAAGAAAGAATACTAAGAATGAAATGCCCTCAAAAGTTATACAGATATGTGTACTAAGCTTTTCATTTTACTCTTTCTATTTTCCAGCCTGAATGTCAGCATGTTAGGTCTTCATTTACACCAACAATTAGCCAACAACGATCCATTTCAATGGACTTTAAGCTAGTTTTCCAGCCTTATTCACACAGGAGTAGAAACAGAAATCCCTCAATAATCAACTGATTATCAAGGGATTTTTCTGTGACCCCGGTGCGATTCAAACGCACGACCTTCAGAACCGGAATCTGACGCTCTATTCACTAAGCTACGGGGCCATTCTTTCTAAATGCGAGGACAAAAGTATAAAAAATCTTCTCATCTTCCTAATGATTCTCCTTTTTTTATAGTTCTTAAGGTACTTCCCTATATTAGGAGACTGTTATTTTGAAATGCTTTAGAGCATTTACTTTATCAAATTGACAATCTTTTAGAGAATATCCATTACATATATCAATTTTATTCCTATCTTTGCCGACAATTAACATTTAACAAACCTATGAGTTACTTGATAAAACCTAAGAACTATAAGCCGCTACTCGACCTCAAACAGACCGAGCTGGGAATCAAGCAAATAAAAGAGTTCTTCCAATTAAACTTGTCATCCGAACTGCGCCTTAGACGTGTGACTGCCCCTCTTTTCGTATTGAAAGGAATGGGTATCAATGATGATTTGAACGGAATAGAACGACCTGTTTCTTTCCCAATCAAAGATCTGGGCGATGCGCAAGCCGAAGTGGTTCATTCATTGGCTAAATGGAAAAGGTTGACCTTAGCTGACTATCACATTGAACCGGGATATGGTATTTATACGGATATGAATGCAATCCGATCGGACGAAGAACTGGGCAACCTGCATTCTCTCTACGTAGACCAGTGGGACTGGGAACGTGTCATCACCAATGAAGACCGGACTGTGAACTTCCTAAAGGAAATCGTCAACCGTATTTATGCGGCTATGATCCGCACAGAATATATGGTATATGAAATGTATCCGCAAATCAAACCTTGCCTGCCACAAAAGCTACATTTCATTCATTCAGAGGAATTGCGCCAGCTTTATCCGAACCTGGAACCTAAATGTCGCGAACATGCCATCTGTCAGAAATATGGAGCTGTGTTTATCATAGGAATAGGCTGTCAACTTGGTGATGGCAAGAAGCACGACGGACGTGCACCAGACTACGATGACTACACCACCAAAGGACTGAACGACCTGCCCGGACTGAACGGCGACCTTTTGCTGTGGGACGATGTACTACAACGCTCCATCGAATTGTCATCCATGGGAATCCGTGTAGATAAAGAAGCTTTGCAACGTCAGTTGAAAGAAGAAAAAGAAGAAAAAAGGCTGGAACTTTATTTTCACAAGCGATTGATGAATGACACTCTCCCTCTATCTATCGGAGGAGGTATCGGACAGTCCCGCTTGTGTATGTTCTACCTTCGCAAAGCTCACATCGGAGAAATACAAGCCAGCATCTGGCCCGAAGATATGCGCAAAGAATGTGAAGAACTTGATATACACCTTATATAATAGACTATGAACGTACAGATTGAAGAAAGCTGGAAAGCTCATTTAGAACCAGAATTCGACAAAGACTACTTTCGCACGCTGACCGATTTCGTCAAAAGCGAATATAGCCAGTATCAGATTTTCCCTCCGGGAAAACTGATCTTCAATGCTTTCAACCTTTGTCCTTTTGATAAAGTGAAAGTTGTGATTATAGGGCAGGATCCCTATCATGGACCGGGACAAGCACATGGCCTTTGTTTCTCTGTAAACGACGGGGTGCCTTTCCCTCCTTCATTAGTGAACATATTTAAAGAAATTAAAGCCGACATTGGCACTGATGCCCCTGCTACGGGAAATCTGACTCGCTGGGCAGAACAGGGAGTATTGTTGCTCAACGCTACGCTGACCGTACGTGCTCACCAAGCTGGTTCACACCAGAACCGTGGCTGGGAAACATTTACTGATGCTGCAATCCGTGCTTTGGCAGAAGAAAAAGAAAATCTGGTATTTATCCTGTGGGGATCATACGCTCAAAAGAAAGGAGCGTTTATCGACCGTAACAAACACCTGGTACTCACTTCCGCCCATCCCTCTCCTCTTTCTGCTTACAACGGCTTCTTTGGAAACAAACATTTCAGCCGTACAAACGATTATCTGAAAGCACACGGAGAAACGGAAATCAATTGGTAAATAAACATTGAGGCTCAAACATAAAAAAGGGACTGTCTTCAACTTGCCAGACAGTCCCTTTTTCAATCTCATTAAAGCACCCGAATTTAATACCCTGCACTTTATTCTTATTTTTTAATTCTCAATTCTCAACTCTCAATTTATCCTAGTACCACTGAATGTTACTTTGCGTCTGACTTCTCTGCTCATACTTCAAGTCTTGCAGAATACTTGCATTCGCACGGATTGTTACATTGTAATATTTCCAACGTCCGAAAGGAGAAAGACTGGCGGACAAGTTGAAACAGTGCAAGTCACGGGATATTGTACAAGAAGTCTGGGTAATCTCTTTAGCTTGAAAATCATAGCCCGAGTTGAACGAGAGCGACCAGTTATTAGAAATCTTTATATTTCCGTTTGCATTGATATTATGCGTATACGTATAAGGATATCGCATGGAATAACGGTTGATAGGCTTCGATCTGTCTTCACGGATATTAAACGAATAGCTAAGACTCAATGACCAAGGCATCTTAAATACCTGATAACCATCCGGGTCAGCCTGTGCTTTCTCTACTTTCTTAGGCGTAGTGCCATCTCCTTCCGTTCCATCGGATTCCTCATCATCGCTATCCTCCGACTTATTCTTATCTTTCCCTTTTTCATCCCCCTCTTTCGGACCGAACCATTTCTTCCATGTGTCATTATTGAAGGTATAATTGAAAGAAGAACCATATCCCTGGAAACGTCCAAAACGACCATACGACCATTCTGTACGGTTACTGGTTACTACATTACCACTTTTATCGAATGTATAAGCATACGTAGCGAACGATGCGTTCATGTTGAACGTATAATTCTTAGTCAGTTTCAAACGTAGGTTCATGCTTAAATCACTCCAAGGCCTCTCTTTGGCAGCCATATTATAAGACATACTTGCTCCCAATTCATCAATCAGACTAACCTTTTTAAGTGTATCTTTCTTTGCATCGTAGTACTTCATCTCTAAGTTATTAGAAATAGAGAAGCTGACTGTTCCCGATCCTTCCCGCGAAGGTACACCATAAGGTTGACCGGTGAAAGGAGAATAATATTGCGTATTGCCATTATAATCGGTATACTCTTCCCAATACTTGCTGAATCCCGGAGCACCGCTAAGACTTACTTGCGGCGTAACTACGTGACGAATCTGTATCTCTTTCTTTTTAGCAAAAAGAGGTTTGTACATACCATACACTTTCGTACTCAAACTCAAACTTGCCGAGTAATTGGATACCCGGTAGAAACCGTTCAGGGTATCACCCGGCAATGCCTCCAACTTATGATCGACCTCATTATATTGCTGATTGATCTTACGAGTATACCAACGCTCTGTATAATTGACCGAAGGAGAAACCTGCAAATATTTGAATAACGTAAAAGTAGCACTGATAGGAATGTTATGATTCATCGCATTTTCCCATGAACTTATTCCGGCTTTAAACAGATGATTATCATTTGTACGGATACTGTTTGTCATACGTCCCGTATAACTAATGGAAATCTTTTCGTACCAGCGTTCAGCTCCTGCCGCCTTCTTGCGTTTGAACGGAAACAGACGGCTTAATGTAATATTCAAGTCAGGCAAAGTGACTGCAACCGAAGAGTCACGCATCGTCTGTGCGATATTGGTGGTTCCGGATAAGGTCAGACCGATATCAGGGAAACTACGAGAATAACTGATACTTGATGTTTTGGTATTTTGAGTCAACAACTGCGAATTATAAAGGTTGTTGATATTGGAACGTTCGTAACTACTGGTTGAGAAGTTTACACTAGCAGAGAATGTGCTGTTCGGACTGGCTTTAGCATCCTGGCGATGATTCCATACTACCTTAAAGTCCTTAGCAACTGTATAGTCCGGCATACCTTTATCTCCCGTCTTAGTGACCTGATAGTCCGCTTGCAGCGTACCGGAATATTTATAGCGTTTATTATAATTTGTCAATCCGGATAATCTCCATGAGCCTTTCGTGAAGATATCACCCGTCATCTTCAAGTCCATAATATCACTGATGGCAAAATAATATCCTCCTTCTGCCAGACCGAAACCACGACTGGAGTCGTCCATATAAGTCGGCATAATGAAACCGGAAGAATAACTGCTGGAGAATGGGAAGAAAAAGAACGGTACGGCCAACGGCAAAGGCACATCTTCCACTACCAGATAGGCAGGTCCTGTCACCACATTCTTTTTAGGACGCACTTTAGCTCTCGTCAGCTGCATATAGAAGTGAGGATGGTCATGATGATCGCAGGTTGTATAACGCCCATGCTCCATGAAAATTTCATCATTAGCTCCTTTCTTCGCCTTGCTTCCGGTCACATATCCTTCTCCCTGCTGGGTGACGATATCGGTAATTCCCGCTTTCTTGGTTTTGAAATTATATCGGATGGTTTCCGTATCATAGGAGGTATCTCCTTCTTTAAATACCGGTTTACCTTTTTCCACTCCGGTAGTATCCTTGATACCGTATGCATGCACAGTACTACTATCCAGATTCATCGAAATAACTTCCGCAGCGAGTTCGATGTTCTGATAATTAACTTTTCCGCTACCATAAAGTGTAGCAGCTCCTCCCAAAGTAAAGACAGTGGAGTCGTTGGATTCATAAACAACCGGTGCATCGAGTGGTTGTTTCTTCTTTACCGGTGCGATGGAATCAATGCGTACCGTTACCGTATCTGCTCTCAACGAATCATTTCCCTGAAGGGAATCCGTTTGTGCGGTATTGGAGGCAATCATTCCTCTTCTTCGACGCTGAGACGTAGCCTCATCGGGAAGCATCAGTAAGACAATCAGCAGTATGAATGATATAAGTATTTTTGCTTTCAATGGCGCCATTAACTAATAGTTTACGCTTGAAGTGGCAAAAGTACACAATCTTCACCAAATATGAGTTAGAATCTTCGTTATTTAATTATTTTTTAGTGCTATAAAAAGAGAGAACACCATCTATCAAAGCGACTTAGACCCTCTTCACCATATTTTGCAATACTTTGCCGGGCTTTCTCCACTGTTTTCTCTTCATCCAGATGGGTTTTAGAAAAGAATTTATCCGCAAAACAAATTAATTGTTCTTCCAAAGTGATGGGTAACATCTCACGATGAGGAACGGGAAGTTGCTGGGCAATGATATCTTCCAACGAAAGTCCGGCTCCCGTATGACGTTCACACACCAATGCGTGTTGGGGGAAACCTTCCGCCCGCAAGATTTCTGCTCCCAAATATCCGTGAGCGATATAAGGATTGGGACCAAAACACTGAATGGTTGGAGCATCGGTCTGAAAAATACCAATATCATGCAACAGAGCAGCTTCTTTCACAAAGCTCCGGTTCAAACGTAGCTCGGGATGAGCATCCAGCATTTTCATTGCTTTTCCGGACACTGCCAAACTGTGTATTACTAATATTTGTCTCTGCTGCGTATTCTCCGGATAATATTTATCAATGATTTCGTATGGATTCATGTGCTTTATTTTTTGCTCTCTTGACGAGAAATTAATATTTTTGTGCAATATTACAAAAAAAATCACCGATATGCAAACTAGAGTTTTCTTCATTCTTATATTTCTGTTCATTATGCTGTTTCCAATGCGTGTAAACAGTCAAATTGTCACGGGAGCAGAACAGATGGATCAATACCTACCGTTGTTGAAAGGAAAACGCGTCGGAATGGTAGTCAACCACACTTCCGTTGTAGGGGCAAAGCAAACTCATCTTCTCGACGTCTTATTAAAAAGAAATGTTCAAATCGTCAAAGTATTTGCCCCCGAACATGGTTTCCGAGGTAATGCAGATGCGGGTGAAACGGTGAAAGACGGAAAAGATTCCCGCACCGGTATTCCTATCGTATCGCTTTATGGTGATAACAAAAAGCCGTCTGCCACCCAACTAAAAGATGTTGACGTGATCTTATTCGACATTCAGGATGTAGGAGCACGCTTTTATACCTATATAAGCACGATGTATTACGTGATGGAAGCTTGCGCAGAGAACAAGAAAGAAATGATTGTACTGGATCGCCCTAATCCGTGCGACTATGTGGATGGTCCGATACTCAAACCTGCCTACCGGAGCTTTGTCGGCATGCTTCCCATTCCTGTACTTCACGGATGTACTATCGGCGAACTGGCACAGATGATAAACGGGGAAGGATGGATTGCCAACAAGAAAAATCCTTGTTCATTAAAGGTTATTCCAATGATCGGGTGGAAACATGGAGAACCTTATTCACTTCCCATCAAACCGTCACCCAACCTCCCGAACGACCAGTCTATCCGATTGTACGCCTCACTCTGTCCTTTTGAAGCCACCCGCGTCAGCGTGGGACGGGGGACAACTTTCCCTTTCCAGGTATTAGGCGCACCTAATAAGAAATACGGAAGTTTCACTTTTACTCCCCGCTCCTTACCCGGTTTTGACAAAAACCCGATGCACAAAGGTATCACCTGTTATGGGGAAGATCTCCGGAATGTAACCGATGTGAATGGATTTACGCTTCGCTACTTCTTGAACTTTTATCGCTTATCCGGTGAAAACGCAGCCTTCTTCTCCCGTGCCCGATGGTTTGATTTGCTGATGGGAACTGACAGCGTACGCAAGGCTATCCTCAAAGGGGAATCGGAAGAGGCTATCCGGAATAGTTGGCAAAAAGAGTTACAGGATTACAAAGAGATTAGAAAAAAATATCTTCTCTATAAGTAAAAAAACTAGTATCATACTCTCATTCATTTTTATAAACCACTTATAATTAAAAGAATAAGTATGATAGACAACTATTATTTCCGGTATCTATCATACTTAGACCATCAAAAACGAGGTATCTATCATACTTGATTATTCTACCTCCAAAGGTATAACATGATAATACGTACCATACGTTTTCCGTTTAGATTTCACTCCGAGCCGCTGCAAGATACGCCCGAAATAAGAAGCCTGCCTGGCAGAAAATGTCATCTTACTCGCTTTCTGAATCCGCCGCAGAATGTCGATAGCCAGCAGCCATTCTCCTTCCTCCTCTTCTTCCGCCCCGCGATAATAAACCATAAATAATTGTTCGATAGCAGGTGATTGTTCAAACTCCCGGTTGTTTTCCGTCATGATAGCCTCTTCTTCGGAGTCAAACCAATAACGTTCATTATGATAAAGCAGCTCCAACGCCTGTGCATAAAGCTGTTCATAATCAATAGGACGCGACACATCTATAGCTCCCGTCATATAAATACCGATGAAACGACGACTACCGGAAGTATCCGTCAACAGATCCCGATGATTGCTCGTAGCAATGAACGATGCATACCGGCGAAGCTCTTCCACCGCCGAAGCATTCGGACGACGTGTGTTCACCACCGGTTTTTGCAGAATATGTTTCAGAAAAGCCTGCTGGGTAGGACTAATCTGGTCGAATTCATCCATATTAATAAGTAGAAAGCGATTCAGATACAACTCCGCGTCCCGCTTCCGACTGAAATCAATGCTATCCGTATAGTACGCCTGTAAAGCAGGAGGAAGAAGCATTCTGCAAAAAGTCGATTTCCGATATGCCTGCGGGCCAATCAGCAAAGGTGACGTACTGTTGGCGTGTTTCTTATCCATTCCCCTCCAATGGGCAACCATATTCAAAAACCACCGACGGAACAACGGCGCCCAATGCGGATTATCACAGGGAACGCGGTTAGCCAGTTCCAAAATCCGGTCTTTACCATCCCAGTGAGGCAGATGATACAAAAAATCCTCCACCGGCTGATAAACAGGCACATGATCGGAATCCAAATAGCGGATTACGTCCCTATCCCACATTTTCACCCCTTCATACATGGCATTCATCGTGATACTCGCCAGCACCCGCTTGTCTACCGGACGAAAATAGAAATTAAAACTATTTCGTTCGCGATATTCCACTTCCGTGGTCAGCGTATTGTATCGAAATTCATAACGACGCTTCATAAACTCGTCCATCTGCATGGCGAAGAGCTGTTCGGTCGTCAGACTACTCTTCTTGCCGAATCCCTTTGCGGAACGATAGACACTTTTCACAGTTTCGCGAATCAGTAACTCGTCCGAGGGGAGCCGGTAGTGCGCCTTTGTCCACCGCACAGTATCTTCTTCGGGAATACCTGCCCGAAAACAATGCTCTGCCAAACACACCAGTAACGGTTGCAGATCGTCTCCCTCCCGATATCCGTTCAGTTCTTCGAGCGCCCTGTTGAATGCAGCGGAGAAAAGTACTGATAATGCTTCATAATTTTCATATCCGGGTGCCATTCGCTGCAAAGGAGAATCGGTTTCTCGCGTTCGTTTGATAAAAGTCGCTTCGGACGGAAGACCGACGGGCTGCTTCATATAAATAGGCATTGCTTTCGGATTGAAATAAAGTCCGGGATCGTATGTCAACCGACAATATTGCTCGAGCGACGGTTCTTTCAGTTCGATATCAAAAGGAAGTTGTGGCTGATAATATTTCACAGCCGTCTGATAAGCATGCGCGTGAAAAAGTTCCGCTTGCTCACGTAAAGTCGGCAAGCAGTCGTCCGGATAGGTGAACCGTACCCATATCTTTACTGATTTGCCAGAAGAGCCGGTGAAAGCAAGGTATGTTTGCGGAAACTCTTTGACCAGTTCCTTTATTTCGTCTGCTTCCGCTCTTCCCGAAAGATCATTGACCTCCATCATCACTATGCCGTTATATTCATTCAGGGTCATTACCCCTTCTTTACGGACAAAAGCTGCGGCAGGCATCACTTTGGGAACTTTACGCACCTCTTCAATCGAATTTCCCGGAAGAGTATACCGCAATATTTCCCTCATCTTTGAGACGGGCTGCGCCTTGACTTCCGTTTTCATCTGCTCCAAAAGGAGCTCCATTTTCAACGTCCGTAAGGTTTTTACCTTGCCATCGTCTCTGACTAATGTTATTCTCATCTTTTTTTATTATTATTTCCAGTAAAAGGAAAGCTGCACTACGGCCATACAAAGATACAACATGCTCTTCGCCCAAACAAATTTCACCGCTTTTATTTGCCACGCCACACGACTTTATTTTATAGAAATAATGCTTACTAAATTTGCGAATAAAGGCAGGATAATGTATCTTTGCAGGCAGTAAGACTTCAGCCCGCATAAGTGTGCCGTACAGCCCACCTATGCGGGCTGTACAGTTTACATCTGTGGGCTCTACAGCCCATGAATGTGTGCCCAAGAAAAGCGACTGATTCAAGTTGATTATCCAAGCTGCAATTGTAGGTTATCTTGCTGCAAAACAAGATTTAAAATGCCTTTCAAAAGGCATTTTAGCTACATTAACCCATAATAGAAAAGACATGTACGCAAAGTATGATTTTCGCAAAAAGCCGTCTTCGAAAGAAGACGAAGACGAACAGCCGTTGTATCCCCGCATCGTATCGAACGGAACCATCGACTTTCAACAAATTGTAAAAGAGATCGCTCAAGCTTCCAGTTTTACACCGGCAGACATTGAAGGAGTTCAGCTAGCTATTGAAAATAAAATATCCGAATATTTAGTCAGCGGACACCACGTCCAGTTGGGGAACCTTGGATATTTTTCAGCCAAGTTAAAAGCACGCCCGGTGATGGATGCCAAAGAGATACATGCACAGTCCATTTATTTCGATAATGTAAATTTTCGTCCATCATCTTCTTTCCGAAAGAAGGTTCGCGGATTTGTGGAAAAAGCGAAGTCGGGATTTGCACATTCCGCCGAAGTTCCGGTGGAAGAACGCCGGCGCAGGCTGGAGAAATTTCTGGATGAACGACCGATGATACGACGCAAAGAGTATACGCAACTAACGGGACTACTAAAGAACAAAGCACTGAATGAATTGAACGGATGGGTGAAGGAAGGAGTACTTGACACCATTGGAAGCGGCAGTCATAAAATTTATGTGCGGGTTAATGCCATGAAAGATTAAACAACAAAAACAGTGGAATAAGAATGATAGATACCCATATTTCATGAAGAAAATATGATAGATACAAAATTTCAGAAACATCTATCATTCTTATTCATCAGATAATAACTATATTAGCAAAAAGAATGAGAGTTATGATAGTTATTTTCTACTCTAAGAACAATCAGTTAATAACACAATAATGAAAGATAAAACACAAAAAAGTTTCAGGAGAATAGCCCGGATATTACTTCTTGTTTTCTGTTATGCCTTTGGTAGTCATACTTTTGCATTGGCTTTAGAGCACGAACAAACAGTAGAAACTTATAAAGTAACAGATGTCCCCAATCCGCGTAATGAAAGCTCTTCCAATTGGGTTAGCAATCCGAATCAGATATTGGATGAAAGTTATGTGTGGGAGATAAATAATATGTTGTCACAGTTAGAAGATTCATTGAGTATTGAAGTGGCGATTGTTGCGCTCTCTTCTATCGGAGAAGATATTCCGGCAGAGTTTGCCCACAAGCTTTTTGAGCACTGGGGCATCGGAAAGAAAGCGGACGACAACGGATTACTGATTCTTTTAGTGCTCAATCAACGTAAAGTCACTTTCGCAACCGGATACGGTTTGGAAGGAGTACTTCCCGACGCTTTATGTTTTCGCATTCAACAGAATGAAATGGTTCCGTGGTTTAGAAAAAACGACTTTGACAGAGGAATGACAGAGGGAGTCCGGGCTGTAACATTGGTGCTTTATGGAAGCGACTATGAACCAGTTTCTCAAGGTACTTCTGATAATTACTGGAAAAGTGCCGGCAATATGTTGTGGAATTTTCTGGCAAATCAACCGCTCATGCTTTGGATATTCTTGATACTGGTAAATGTTCTCACTTATCGCATGAAAGTAAACAAAACTCGCCCCAAAGACAGTTCAGCATTAGCAGCAATCAAAGTCCTGACACATTATAGCCCACTTGGATGTCTTGTATTGTTTTTTCCGGTCTGGCCTGCACTTATTGCGGCATCCTTATGGTACAAGTTCTACCAAAAACAACGTGTTATTTTGCAGAGTAAGACCTGCGACTCTTGCAAAGCTGTGGCTTTACAACTTTTATCCAATGAGCTTGCAACCCCTTTATTATCTGCTTCCGAACAAATGGAACACAAACTAGGTTCTGCCATCCACCGTATTTATCAATGTACTTCCTGCGGCTGGATATTGCGGTATAAATCTGTCGTCGGAAGCGAATATAGGATGTGTAATCAATGCCATACCATTGCTTCCAAGCGTATCAGTCCATGGAAAACAGTTAAAGAACCCACATATTCCGATGCCGGATTGGAGGTTGCCGACTATCTTTGCCTAATGTGCGGAGATAAAAAGCAGACAACACAGAAGATCCCCCGCAAGACACCCCCCAATAGTGACAGTTCTAGTAATAGTCACAGCAGTAGTAGCAGCAGTAGTGGCAGCAGTAGCGGCAGTTTTGGTGGTGGACATAGCGGTGGCGGTGGAGCGTCAAGTAGTTTTTAAGATCGGCTATTCATTTGAAGAAGTCGACTAACCAAACAAAGGACATGAAAACACATCTCACCTGAATATTTTCATAGAAAAATGGTTATCCACTCCTTTATTCTAACTATTTTTGCATAGATAACCGAACATAAAAAAGTGAAATGAATATAGAAGAATTTAGAGAATATTGTCTGTCTTTTAAAGGAGTTCACGAGAAGATGCCTTTTCCCAATGTACCCGACAAATATAGCCGTGACGTTCTATGCTTTTATGTAGCAGACAAATGGTTCTGTTTCGTTAACATTGAGATTTTCGATTTTTGTTGCATCAAATGTAACCCTGACGAATCCGTAGAACTGCAAACTGAATATGCCGGTATAAAACCGGGTTGGCATATGAATAAGAAATACTGGATCAGCGTCTATTTCAATCAAGACGTATCTGATGATAAGATCAAAGAACTTGTAAGCAAATCCTATGATATTGTAGTCAATGCCGGTTTATAATATTTGCAGGTAAACCAGATCACACTTATAACCGATACCAGCAAAATAAGCATAGGGATAAAGGTAACAAAAGACAGACTGTACGCAAAAATAAAGAAGCTTAATCCGTTTTGTATATATAAACAAAGAGATAAATTAAACCTTATCAAAAAAAGAACAGGTGTTATATACTTCATATATAGAAATACACTCTTTTATTTGTTGATTAAAAATAAATATCTATCTTTGCATAATTCATCAGATGATATTATGATATGACCAATATGGAGACAGATTCAATTATTCAAAAAAAGTCTTTAGCAGAGGAAGTGGCAGAACAACTCCAAAAGCAAATCAAAGAAGGGAAGCTAAAAGAAGGTGATAAACTCCCTACCGAACCCGAACTTATGAAAGTTTTCGGTGTTGGTCGTTCAACTATACGTGAAGCTGTTAAGATGTTGCTAAACAAAGGATATATAAGTGTCCAACAAGGACGTGGAACATTTGTAGAAAGCCAGACACCAGTAAATGAATCATTTGAGCAACGTTTTAAACGGGCTGACATTCAAGACTTATACGATGTGCGAAAGATTTTAGAAGCAGCTATAGCTGAAAGAGCCGCACTACATCGCACCGAACAAGACTTAAAAGACATACAGGAATATACTATGAAACGAAAGGTTTCTGCCAAAGCGGGGCTATTGAAAGAATGCTTTGAAGCGGATATTTGTTTTCATGTAGCAGTTGCCAAAGCAACTCATAATGAAATTCTATTCGAACTATACAGGTCGGCAGCCATGCATCTACAAAAAGGCTATGTTCATATTTATGATAATACTAAACATTTCTTGGATTCACAACCACTACATGAAAAATTGGTTAAATATATTACAGATAAAAACATTCAAAAAGCATCCGAGATTGCCGCTCAATTTTGGGAAGATGTGAACGGAAACAAGTAATAATATAGAAATATGGAGAAATACTTTCAATACGGAGAGACAGAGATAGAACACCTCAAGAAAGTAGACAAAAGATTGGCAGAAGTTATTGACAAGGTAGGAAGGGTAAAGAGAAAAATTATTCCTGACTTGTTTTCTGCACTAGTAAACTCTATTATCGGACAACAAATTTCAACTAAAGCACACCGAACAATTTGGGAAAGGATGAAACAGAGATTGAACGATATTTCCCCTACGGTTGTCAATGATTTGTCATTGGATGAGTTACAAAAGTTTGGTATCACATTCAAGAAAGC
>OGPH01000285.1_pt1 | contig 57161 bp, 59 predicted proteins | sample 1552891 | NCBI WGS metagenome assembly OGPH01 (sample SAMEA2580272, study PRJEB22360) | human gut metagenome | biome: human gut; feature: human-associated habitat; material: faeces | place: Denmark | collected 2008/2010 | reverse complement strand
TTGTAGCTAAAGCTAATGCGGGTCACACCGGCATAGCCGGTGGTTTATTTTGCTGTGATACAAACAAAGAGGCAGCCCCTCAAAGACTGCCTCTTTCTCTTATCTTATCCACTTTTATTTACATCCCTACATCGGATTTGCCACGCGGATTCCATTGACCTCCACCTCGTCACTGCATTCAATGACGATACAAGGTACACCATCGATAATCTGCGTATTGACAAGGTCGGTTCGGTCCGGGTTTACCTGAATGGTGACATTCGGAGTTCGCACTTCAAATTTGCGGAGATTGGCGATGTTATCTGCAACCAGTTTCTGATCTTCTCCGATATTTTCCGTAAATTTTTCTTCAAAAACATCGATTTTTTCTTCCGAAACTCCACACGAGGAGAGGATCTTTTTCACATCTTCTTTGTCCAGTTCGAGCGGTTCGGGATTTTCCCTGTTTTCCTCGATCATTTCATTTAAGTTTTCATGCAGATTTTTCACCATCTCGTAATCGCACGTTGTTCCGAGAGACTCCTCCACCAAAGCATGGAACGTTTCTTTTTGTTCCTTGGCAGGAATTGGAAATGTACAGCCGAGCAGATTGTAGGAAAAATCGATATCGACTTCATCCGCATTTTTAGCATAATAAAGCAGGCTGTGGATGTCTGTGTTTCGGTCGTTGAATGCCGGGAAAAGAAAACCGTTTGCCGGTGCCTGTACGATCCAGTCGCGGTCACAGTCCTCAATACTGTTATTTTCCGGATTGTAGCAGAGCCCGGCCTTGGATAATTTTACGGGACATATACTGCAAAGGATAAAATTATATACATAATCGGATGCATCTTCGTTTTCGATTCCATCCGCTGTGATTGACGGAATATCGTAAGCGGTATGGATCAGAACGATAAGATAATTTCCAGTATATTCGTACGTTTTGATCACCATATCATAGAATTCATCCAAAAGGGCGTCGTCTTGCAGACCGCTGTCTACGAGCTTCATCATAAATTTCTGTTTGCCATCGTCATTGGTTTCTTCTTCCATAGGAAATTCCATATTCATAAGATTTTTGCCAAGCGTACCGGACATCGTTTTTCGAAAAATATCCACATATTTAAACATTTCTTCTTCGGGAAGAGAATAAAATGCCTCTTTTAACTCGACACGCTTATTTTTTTCGCCATCTACATAGCATCCACAGATCCTTGTGATGCCATTGTCGTCTTTTTTAAATATTTTCTTTATTTCCGTAACTTCTGTTTTATTCATCTTTATTCTCCATTTCTATTATCGTTGGATCCCTAATATTACACGAAATGATTATATCATATTTTTCAGAAATGTGGTACAATGTTTTTTAATAAACAAGAAAGAAGGTATACGTATGTCACTCAATGATACTCCCTCTGCCAATCGAATCCACATCGGATTTTTTGGCTGCCGCAATGCCGGAAAATCCAGTGCTGTCAATGCGATAACCGGGCAGGAACTGGCAGTCGTGTCAGATGTCCTCGGAACGACGACGGATCCGGTGCAAAAAGCGATGGAACTTCTTCCGTTAGGACCGGTTATGATCATTGATACTCCCGGCTTCGATGATGTCGGCGAATTGGGCGAAAAACGAATCCAAAAAACAAAACAGATCTTAAACCGAACCGATATTGCCGTCCTTGTCGTTGATGCAAAAAAGGGATTCACAGCGACAGACAAGCAGCTGCTTGCATTAATTCAGGAAAAAGAACTGCCCTATCTGATTATTTATAATAAATCCGATCTTTTGGAGAAAATTCCGAAAGAAGAGGAGCATAGTATCTATATTAGTGCTTTGGAAAAAATTGGTATTCAGGAGTGTAAGGAAAAACTTGCTCATCAGATTCCGACAGAGGATATGACACTTCAGATCGTGGGAGATCTTTTGTGCCCAGGAGACCTTGCTGTGCTTGTCATTCCGATTGATTCCGCTGCGCCAAAAGGCCGTCTGATCCTGCCACAGCAGCAGGTGATACGCGATATTCTGGAGGCGGGCGCTGCCGCAGTGACGGTAAGAAATACAGAACTTGCCCGGACTTTACAAAAATTAGAAGGAAAGGTCCGCATGGTGATCACGGACAGTCAGGCATTTGAAGAGGTCGCAGCCATTGTGCCAAAAGAGATTCCATTGACTTCGTTTTCTATTTTAATGGCGCGTTTTAAAGGGTATCTGGAAACCGCTGTCAAAGGAATTCAAGCGGTAGATTCACTAAAAGACGGAGACCGCATCCTCGTTTCGGAAGGCTGTACGCATCACCGCCAGTGCGAAGATATCGGTACTGTAAAACTGCCAAACTGGCTTTTAAAATATACCGGGAAAGATCTGAAATTTGAATGGAGTTCCAGCCGGGAGTTTAAGGAAGATCTATCTCCTTATGCGATGGTCATCCATTGTGGAGGGTGCATGCTCAATGAGAGAGACGTGAAGTATCGTATGAAATGTGCCGTTGACCAAGGCATTCCATTTACGAACTATGGAATTGCCATAGCGTATATGAAAGGGATTTTACAGCGGAGTATCGAGCCGATCCCTAATCTTCCTCAATAACGTGGATCTCAAGATAATCAAATTCGATGCCGTCGATAAAATTATCGCTACGAAAGCGGGTTTTGTCGACGCGTTTGAATTCTTCGATATTGTGTTCCAGCCAGATTGGTTTGGAAAGATCAAATTCGTAGCACACTTCTTCCAGTGCTGCAAATACTTTTTTAGTCCGGGACATCTCAGGGGAATCATTTTCCACGACCATGTCCCGGATCATTCGATTGCTTTTAAATTCTTTTGCCCATAAACGAAACATCTGTTAATTTCCTTCCTTTTTTCATTTCCGTATCCATACTTTTTACTGATTATACTTTGATTTTTCGAAAAAGTAAAGAATTATTTGACTTTACTGTCATTTTCTTATAAAATTATATTGTATGCGTAAATGGATTTTTATGCATTCAGGTAAGGAGAAAGGTTGGCGAATAAACTATGTTAGAACAAGAAGTTGACACCTCTTTGTTAAATCAGATATATATACCGGCAGATGCAGGACACGTATTCATCGATCAGGAGACCGAATTTCGACAGATGATGATGATGTACAGTTGTGCGATCAAAGAGATTAAAACCAAATTACAAGTATTAAATGATGAATTATCCATAAAAAGACAGAGAAATCCAATTGAATTTATCAAAACCCGTGTAAAACAGCCGGACAGCATTGCAAGTAAACTTCGTAGAAAAGGCTATCCCGTCACGGTACAATCGGTATTTGAAAATCTTTCGGATGTGGCAGGGGTTCGTGTCATCTGTGCTTTTATTGATGACATTTACAAAGTGGCAGACATGCTTACTGCGCAGGATGACATTGAATTGATCAAACGCAAAGATTATATTAAAAATCCGAAGATGAATGGTTACCGCAGTCTTCACTTAATCATTGAAGTTCCGGTCTTTTTCTCGGATCACAAAGAGCAGATTCGCGTGGAAGTGCAGATCCGAACGATCGCGATGGACTTCTGGGCAAGTCTGGAGCACCAGTTGAAATATAAAAAAGATATTGATGATGCGGAAAGTATTATGTATGAACTGCGCGCCTGTGCTGACGTAATCAATCGGACCGATTACCATATGCAGTCCCTGCGTGACCGTATCGTAGAAAATTTATAAAAAAACTATTAGGAGGTTGCTATGAGCATTCGAATTGATGGAAAACAGATTTCCGCACAGATAAAAGACGAATTAAAAGAAAGAGTAGAAAAAGAAAACCTTGAGGTAACCCTGGCTGTGATCCAGGTAGGAAATGATCCGGCCTCGACCGTTTATGTCGGAAACAAGAAAAAAGCATGTGAATATATCGGGATTCGTTCTCTGGCTTACGAATTGCCGGAAGAAACACCGGAAGAAGAACTTTTGCAATTGATCAAAGAGTTAAATGACCGAGACGATGTCAATGGCATTCTGGTACAGCTTCCATTGCCGGCGCATATGGATGAAGACAAAGTAATTCAGACGATTTCACCGAAAAAAGATGTCGATGGTTTCCATCCACAGAGTGTCGGTGCTCTCAGTATCGGACAGCCGGGATTTATTTCTTGTACACCAGCTGGTGTAATTCAGTTATTGAAACGTACCGGGGTCGAAATCGATGGAAAAGAATGTGTGATCGTCGGACGAAGCAATATTGTCGGAAAACCGATGGCACTTTTGATGCTTCGTGAAAATGCAACCGTTACGGTTTGTCATTCCCATACCAAAGATCTGAAAGAAGTAACGAAACGGGCAGACATTTTGATCGTTGCGATTGGAAAACCAAAATTTATCACCAAAGAATATGTCAAAGACGGCGCTGTTGTTATTGACGTCGGAATCCACCGCGGTGCAGACGGCAAACTTTGCGGAGATGTGGATTATGATGACGTGGCTCCGATTACGCATGCCATTACTCCGGTACCTGGCGGCGTCGGTCCGATGACGATCGCCATGCTTATGAATAACTGCGTAGAAGCGAAAGGATTACAAGAATGATGCACATTTATTTTGTCTCTTTAGGTTGTGACAAAAATCTGGTTGACAGTGAAAAAATGCTTGCCCTTCTTACCCAAGAAGGCTATGAATTGACCGATGAGCCGGAACAGGCAGAGATCATCGTCGTCAATACGTGTGCGTTTATCCATGATGCCAAACAGGAGAGTATCGAAACTCTGTTAGAACTGGCAGAATACAAAAAGACAGGAAAATGTAAAGTGCTGATTGCTTCCGGATGCCTTGCGGAACGTTATCAGGATACCATTTTGGAAGAAATGCCGGAAATTGACGGCGTGATCGGAACGACTGCCTACGATGATATCGCCGTCGTTGTAAAAAAAGCACTCGGGGGCGAACATGCGGCGCTGACAAAAGAACTGGATTATCTCCCGGTTCACCTGACAGACCGCGTTACCTCCGGTATGTCGCATGTTGGCTATTTAAAGATCAGCGAAGGCTGCAACAAAAATTGTACGTATTGTATTATTCCATCCATGAGAGGCCATTACCGAAGTATACCGATGGAAGATTTGATTGAAGAAGCCGAAAAACTTGCGGAAAAAGGAATCCGTGAATTGATTTTGGTAGCTCAGGAAACTACATTATACGGTGTAGATCTCTATCATGAGAAAAAACTTCCGGAACTGCTCCGGCGTTTGTCAGAGATTCGCGATATCTCCTGGATTCGAGTTTTATACTGTTATCCCGAAGAGATTACAGTCGAGCTGGCACAGGAACTCCGCGAAAATCCAAAGGTATGCCATTATCTGGATCTTCCGATCCAGCACTGCAATGACGAGGTTCTGAAACGTATGGGACGCCGGACGACAAAAGCAGAATTGATAGAAAAGATAAAAATGCTCCGTAAAGAGATTCCGGATATTGCCCTGCGAACCACGCTCATCAGCGGATTTCCGGGCGAAACGAATGAACAGCATGAAGAATGTATCGAATTCGTGCGGGAGATGAAATTTGACCGCCTTGGTGTCTTTCCGTATTCGGAAGAAGAGGGCACAAAAGCAGCAGATTATCCGGAACAGATTGATATGGAAATTCGCCGCCAGTGGGCAGACGAGATCATGGAAGCCCAGCAGGAAGTGATCTTTGCTCAAAACGAAACGCTGGTCGGAAAAACTTACAAAGCGATCGTAGACGGCTATCTGCCACAGGATAATGTGTATGTTGCCCGAACGTACCGCGATACTCCGGAAATTGACGGATGTATCTTCTTTCAGGTACCGTATGAGATTGTATCCGGCACGATCGTAACTCTTTTGGTCACAGATGCAAAAGGCTACGATCTGATTGGTGAAATATGTAGTGAGGAGGATGATGAATGAATAACATACCGAACAAATTAACCATGATTCGTGTGATTTTAATTCCATTCTTTATCGTATTTATGTTATGGGACGCTGTTCCCTATGGCGAGTATATTGCCGCAGCAGTATTTATTCTCGCCTGCATTACAGATTTTTTTGACGGGTATCTAGCCAGAAAATACAACGAAACGACGACCTTTGGGAAATTTATGGATCCGTTGGCAGACAAATTGCTTGTCTGTTCCGCTTTGATCTGTTTTGCCGCCGATCCGGAATGTGTGATGCCGGCCTGGGCAGTCATTGTTATTATCGCCCGCGAATTTATTATCAGCGGATTCCGGCTGATTGCCGTAGAAAAGGGCGTTGTGATCGCTGCCAATTATTGGGGGAAAGTAAAAACAGTGGTGCAGATGGTTATGTCCATCGTACTTATCCTTGATTTTTCTTTTTCCGGTGCAGAACTTCTGGAATGGATATTGATCTGGGCAGCGGTTGTGCTGACTGTCATTTCACTACTGGATTATATTTATAAAAACCGTGCCGTATTAAGCGATACGGAAACCAGGTAAAAGGATGGCGATATCGATGGAAACACTGGAACAATGGCTTGTCAAAGAATTGACAAAAAGAAATGCTACGATAACAACTGCAGAGTCATGTACGGGAGGTTTGATCTCCGGGCGCATTGTAAACGCCAGTGGAGCTTCCGGCGTGTTTCACCAGTCATTTGTAACCTATTCCAATGAGGCAAAAAAATCCCTTCTTGGGGTAAAAGAAGAGACATTGGATACCGTAGGTGCTGTCAGCGAAGAAACTGCCAGACAGATGGCGGTAGGGGCAGCAAAAGCCGCAAAGGCCGACGTGGCACTAAGTGCTACGGGAATTGCAGGACCGGATGGTGGAACCGACGAAAAACCGGTTGGCCTGGTCTATCTCGGTTGTTATTGTATGGGAAACACTTGCGTGGAACGACATGTTTTTAAGGGAGACCGCAGCGAAGTACGCAATGCAGCCGTTGAAGCCGCATTGACTCTTGCAAAAAAAGCATTGAAGGAGTGAATCCAATGAAGCATTGGTTCTCTTTAGCGTGTATTTTGCTGGTGGCATTATGTTTGTCTTCGTGTTCGATGATTCCGTTTGAGGATACGTCCGATATGGATTTGACACAGGAAGAGATTGATTGGGTGCAGGATACGCCTCCTGCCGCAATCGCAACTCCCAAAAAGCGCAATATAAAGACGATTTCGATCTATACGGTCGATACCGTTAATGAAGAACTTATGCCGATTTCTGTTCCTTTATACGATAATGAAGTAACCCCGGCATTTGTTACCGATGAGGTGATAAATAATCTGGAAGATACGATAAAAGTAACCGAACTTACGGTAGAACGACGACAGCTCTTTGTAACACTGGATTCTCACTATGCTCCGGTAAAGAATTGTTCGAAAAAATACGAGACCCTTGTGTTAGACTGTCTGGCAAACAGCCTTTTAGACAATCTTTCTTATGTAGATGATGTGATTTTCCGCTGTGACACGGGAGCCTATCATTCTGCAAACTACGATTTTGAGGAAAATGAGGTCTATCGCTCCAAATAAACGGAAAGCAGGAACGAAATATTGAAAAAATATGATGTGATCGTAGTCGGCGGCGGTGCTGCCGGCATGATGGCCGCGATTGCGGCAGCCAAAGAAGGCGCAAAGACCGCCTTACTTGAAAAGAACGAAAAACTAGGGAAAAAAATATATATTACCGGAAAAGGACGCTGCAATCTCACGAACGCCTGTGAGACAGAAGAGTTCTTTTCTGCCGTCAATACCAATGCCAAATTTATGTATAGCAGTCTCTATACATTGACAAATTTTCAAACGATAGAATTGTTTCAGGAGTGGGGGCTTTCTACAAAAGTAGAACGCGGAAATCGTGTATTTCCGGTTTCTGATAAATCTTCTGACGTCATTCAATGTCTGGGAAAAGAGTGTAAACGAAGCGGCGTTGACATTCATCTGAACACCCCATGCCAGCAGATTTTATATGACCATGAGACAGCATGCGCTGTGCGGACTGCCGATGAATTGTGGCAGGCAGACAGTATTATTCTGGCAACCGGCGGACTTTCATACCCGTCTACCGGTTCTACCGGCGATGGCATCCGGTTCGCAAAGAAATCCGGCCACCGCATCGTTTCCTGCCGCCCGGCACTGGTTCCGATGAATGTAAAAGAATCCGATGCCATGCAGATGCAGGGACTTTCTATGAAAAATGTAGAAATGTCGTTTTATGTAGAAAAAGAGAATGGAAAAACGCAGAAGATTTACCGCGATTTTGGGGAAATGATGTTTACCCATTTTGGTATCACCGGTCCGATCGTTCTTTCCGCTTCTCACGAAGTAGGAAAAAGGTTGGAAAATGACAAGATTTATGCTATACTGGATTGTAAGCCTGCGTTATCTGAAGAAAAATTAGATAAACGTCTGGTGCGGGACTTTGAAGAAAGCCCGAATACTTCTTTGAAAAACTGCCTTGGGAAACTGCTTCCGAAAAGCATGATTCCTGTCGTGTTAAAACGTACTTCGCTGAATGGCGGGGCGGCAGTAAATCAAATTACCAAAACAGAAAGACACCGCCTTGTGTCGGAGATCAAAGGGATGCGTTTTACGATTCCGTCGCTGCGTGACTGGAAGGAAGCGATCATCACCTCCGGCGGCGTATCTGTCAAAGACATTGATCCTTCTACGATGGAGAGCAAAAAAATCAAAAATTTGTATTTTGCCGGAGAAATGATCGATGTCGATGCGATGACAGGCGGCTACAATTTACAGATTGCCTGGTCCACCGGTTATCTTGCCGGAAGATCCGCAGCTGAAAAATCAAAAGAAAGAAAGGAATAAAGGAGTTATGAATATCGCTCTCGACGGCCCGGCAGGAGCAGGGAAAAGTTCAATCGCCAAATTGGTGGCAAAAAAATTATCATTTGTTTACTTGGATACCGGTGCAATGTACCGTACCATCGCACTGTATGTATTGAAAAACCAAATTGCGCCATCCGACGAAGCGGCAGTTGTCGCCAGACTGGATGACATTGAGATCACATTGTCCCACGAAAACGGAGAACAGCAGATTTTTCTGAACGGAGAAAACGTTTCGAAAGAAATCCGTAAGGAAGAGGTAGGAAAGACGGCTTCCGCTGTGGCAAAATATGGAAAAGTCCGTGAAAAACTGGTTTCTCTGCAGCAAAAGATTGCTTCCGAAAATGACGTCATCATGGATGGAAGAGATATTGGAACGGTCGTACTTCCGAATGCAGAAGTTAAAATCTATCTGACCGCCAGTTCAAGAGTACGTGCGGAGCGCCGATATAAAGAATTGCAGGAAAAAGGAGAGACCTGTGATCTGGATCAGATTGAAAAAGACATCATTCTCCGTGATGAGCAGGATATGAATCGTGAAATTTCACCACTTCGTCAGGCGGACGATGCGGTTTTGGTGGATTCTTCCGATATGTCCATCGAAGAAGTGGTAAATTGTCTGATCGACATTGTTGAAAAAGCAAAATAAAAAATGTAACGCAGGAGAGATTATGAACGTATCACTTGCCAAAACAGCCGGCTTTTGTTTCGGTGTCAAGCGTGCCGTCGACATGGCATACACCGAAGCAGCAAAAGGAAAACCGGTTTATACCCTGGGACCGATCATTCACAATGAAGAGGTAGTTGCGGATCTGAAGCAGAAAGGAGTTCTTTCTCTGAACGAAGAAGAACTTTTTTCCGGGAAATATCCCCTTGAGAATGCTACTGTCATCATTCGTTCCCACGGGATATCCAAAAAAATTTACACAAAATTAGAAAATTTGAGTGCCAATATCGTGGATTGTACCTGCCCGTTTGTAAAAAAAATTCATACAACAGTTGAAAAATATGCAGAAAAAGGGTATGATATTGTCATTATAGGCAGCAAAGCACATCCGGAGGTGCAGGGTATCCTCGGATGGTGCGAAGGGCACGGAAAAGCCCTTGAAACCGAGGAAGAAGCGCTGAATTTCACCTTAGATGATACGACAAAAAAAGTGTGTATTGTCGCCCAAACGACATTTAATTACAAAAAATTTAAAGATTTAGTTGAAATTCTTTCAAAAAAAGGTTATGATATAATTGCTGTGAATACTATATGCAATGCCACCGCTGAGAGACAAAAAGAAGCTGAGGAGTTAGCAGCTGTTTCGGATGCGATGATTGTTATAGGCGGGAAAAACAGTTCAAATTCCAGAAAGTTATTTGAAATCAGTAAAAATCAGTGTGAAAACACTTATTTTATACAGACATTAGAAGATTTGGATCTGGAGCAGATTCAATTTTCGTCAAGCCTAGGTATTACTGCAGGGGCATCCACCCCAAAAAACATTATTCAGGAGGTTCTAGAGGCATGTCAGAAGAAAGAAGTTTTGAGGAATTATTAAAAGAGGAATCATCAGTAACAATCCATAATGGTGCGATTGTAGAAGGGACAGTTATCAGCGTTAATGAGAATGAAATTATCTTGAATATCAGATATAAAGCAGATGGTATCTTGACAAAAAGCGAATACAGCAATAATCCAGATGTTGATTTGACAAAAGAAGTTAAAGTTGATGATAAGCTCACTGTAAAGGTTCTGAAAGTAAATGACGGAGAAGGTCAGGTTCTTCTTACTTACAAGAGATTACAGCAGGATAAGATGAACAAAGTGTTTGAAGAAGCGATGGAAAGCGGCGAAGTTCTGAAAGGAACCGTAACAGCAGCATTGAAAGGCGGCTTGAGTGTTTCTTATGGAGAAGGTCGTGTATTCATCCCGGCTAGTCTTGTATCCGACGTATATGAGAAAGATCTTTCTAAATATGAAGGTCAGGAGATTGAGTTTGTTCTTACTGAGGTGAATCCTCGCAAGAGAAGAATCATCGGCGACCGTAAACAACTCATCGTTACACAGAAGAAAGAGGCTCAGGAAGCACTTCTTGCTCGTATCAAAGTAGGTATGATGGTAGAAGGTACCGTAAAGAACCTTACCGATTTTGGTGCATTTATCGATCTCGGCGGAGCAGACGGTCTTCTTCACATCTCTGAAATGAGCTGGGGACGTGTAGACGATCCTAAGAAAATGTTCAAAGTTGGCAACAAAGTAGAAGTTATGATCAAAGACATTTCCGGTACAAAGATTGCCCTTACGATGAAATTGGATTCCAACAATCCATGGAAAAACGCATCTGAGAAATATGAAAAGGGACAGGTTGTTACAGGAAAAGTTGCCCGTATGACAGATTTTGGTGCGTTTGTTGAATTGGAAGAGGGAATTGATGCCCTTCTTCATGTATCCCAGATCTCCATCGATCATGTAGAAAAACCATCTGACGTATTGAGCGTTGGACAGGAAGTTACTGCAAAAATCGTTGACTTCAATGAAGAAGCAAAGAAAATCAGCTTGAGCATCAAAGCTCTTGAGATTGAAAAACAGAACGAGGATGCTGCGGAAGAAGACGCAGAATAATAAATTCGAATGAGGTTTTGAATAGGTATGCTAGATGAGTATGAAGGATTTAAAAAAGATTTTTTGCTATTATCCGGAATTGACTTAAACTCTTACAAAGAAACTCAGATGAAACGGCGGATTCTCAGTTTTATGGGAAGACATCGGTGTGAAAACTTAGTGGCGTTTTTTCAGTTGTTAAAAAGAGACCGCGAAGTATATAATGCATTTATTACATATCTTACAATAAATGTGTCCGAGTTTTATCGTAATCCGGTCCAGTGGAAAACATTGGAAAGTATTGTCATCCCGCACATTATGAAACATTCCGGATCCGGTATCCGTGTGTGGAGTGCCGCTTGCTCTACGGGAGATGAACCGTATTCTCTGGCAATGGTTCTCAGTGAGTTCTATCCATTGGAACGCATCGAGATTATCGCTACCGATATGGATAAAGAAGTGTTAGACAAGGCCAGACAGGGTTGTTATCATGAAAAGAGTTTGAAATCGCTTCCGGAAAAGTATCAAAAAAGATTTTTTGAAAAAACGGACTCCGGATATTATCAGGTGTCTGATTCTTTGAAACGATGTATTACCTTTCGAGAACATAATCTGTTAAAAGATACGTATCCCGGAAACCTTGATTTGGTTGTGTGCAGAAACGTTCTGATTTATTTTACTGAAGAGGCAAAAGATCGAATATACAAAGGCATTTCGCAATCATTAAAAAAAGATGGTGTGCTTTTTGTAGGAAGTACCGAGCAAATTATAGGTTCGGATGTTTATGGTTTGGAAACCTTTCAATCATTTTTTTATAAAAAAATTTGATGGATGCTAGAAGCCACCCTTGTTTTTAGGGTGGCTTTCTATCCGAATAAAGCTAGTTAAAGGAGAATTCAAATGGAAAAAGTTGTTATTGCATTGGATGCAATGGGCGGAGATTACGCACCGGAGCAGACAGTAAAAGGCGCTGTGGAAGCGGTCAATTCAAGTGATGAGATCCGTGTTATCCTTGTAGGAAAACAGGACATGATTGCAAAAGAACTTGAAAAATACGAATATGCCAAAGAGGACATTGAAGTAGTGCATGCCTCTGAAATCATAGATATGGGAGATGTCCCAACCGTTGCGATCAAAGATAAAAAGGATTCTTCTTTAGTTGTTGCCATGAGACTGGTGCGGGAAGGCAAAGCCGATGCACTTGTTTCTGCGGGAAGCACCGGAGCAGTATTGGTAGGCGGTCAGCTTGTCGTCGGTCGTCTGAAAGGAATCAAACGTCCTCCATTGGCTCCGTTTATCCCTACTACAAAGGGATTTTCGCTTTTGATCGACTGTGGTGCCAACGTAGATGCCAGACCGGAACATTTGGTGCAATTTGCACAGATGGGTTCCATTTACTATGAAAATGTTATGGGCAAAAAAAATCCTACGGTTGCTCTGTTAAATATCGGAACAGAAGAAGAAAAGGGAAATCAGCTTGTAAAAGATACCAAACCATTGATGAAAGACTGTAAAAATATCAATTACATCGGCAGCGTGGAGGCGCGCGAACTGGTAAGCGGCGCAGCGGATGTCATCGTCTGCGAGGCGTTTGTCGGAAATGTCGTATTGAAATTCTTTGAGGGATTAGCACTGACATTATTTGGAAGTTTAAAAGAAGGATTGATGTCCAGTACGAGAACAAAACTTGGCGCACTTCTTGTAAAGCCGGCTTTGAAAGGACTGAAAAACCAGTTTGACACAAGCAGTCAGGGCGGTGCTCCTTTGCTCGGCTTAAAAGGACTCGTAGTAAAAGCACATGGAAATTCCAGCAGCAAGGAAATTGAAATTGCATTAAAGCAGTGCATCTCCTTTAAAAAGCAGAAAATAAACGAAAAAATCAAAGAAAGTATATGTGATTAAAATGACGAAAAATGATCTCTCAAAATTTGAGGAAAAAATCGGTTATCGGTTTCAGAAGAAAGATTTGCTGCAAAATGCATTGACACACAGTTCTTATGCCAACGAAAAGCATCTGCCTTATGAGAAAAACAATGAACGTCTCGAGTTTTTAGGCGATGCAGTACTCGAACTTGTCAGCAGTGATTTTATCTTTCACGAGCAGGCGACTGCGATGGAAGGAAAAATGAGTAAATTTCGCGCAAGTCTTGTGTGTGAAAGGAGTCTGGCACAGAGTGCCAGAGAAATTGACCTTGGTTCCTATCTGTTTTTAGGAAAAGGTGAAGCGGCGACAGGCGGTGCCGGACGGGACTCCATTTTGTCCGATGCGTTTGAAGCCGTGATCGGTGCCATTTATCTCGATGCCGGAATGAAAGAGGCTTCGCGGTTTATTCACCAGTATGTTCTTTCGGACATTGAACACAAAACGCTCTTTTATGACAGCAAAACCATTTTGCAGGAAATGGTACAGAGTCATGGGACCAATACGCTTTCTTACCATTTACTGGAAGAAAAGGGGCCGGATCACTGCAAAGAATTTGTGATTTCCTGTTGTCTTGGTGACCGTCAGCTTGGTGTGGGAACCGGCCGCAGTAAAAAACTGGCAGAGCAGGAAGCTGCCTATCAGGCCATATTAGCATTAAGAAATAAATAAGGAATGGTATAACGGAATGTACTTAAAAAGTATTGAAGTGCATGGATTTAAATCCTTTGCCAATAAATTAGTATTTGAATTTCATAATGGAATTACCGGAATCGTCGGACCAAACGGAAGCGGTAAAAGTAATGTTGCCGATGCCGTCCGCTGGGTTCTCGGCGAGCAGAGTGCAAAACAGCTTCGTGGTACCAGCATGCAGGATGTCATCTTTGCCGGAACCGAACTCCGTAAGCCACAGAGTTATGCCTATGTGGCACTGACGATTTCCAACGAAGACCACAAACTGAACGTTCCGTATGAGGAAGTAAAAGTAGCGCGCCGTGTTTATCGTTCCGGAGAAAGCGAATATCTGATCAATGGGGCAGCCTGCCGTTTAAAAGACATTCAGGAATTGTTCTTCGATACCGGTATCGGAAAAGAAGGATATTCCATCATCGGACAGGGGCAGATTGACAAAATTCTCAGTGGTAAGCCGGAAGAGCGCCGTGAATTGTTCGACGAAGCAGCCGGAATCGTGAAATATAAAAAGCGAAAGGCCACAGCAGAAAAAAATCTGGAAGTAGAACGCCAGAATCTTGTTCGTGTCAACGATATTTTGACCGAATTGGAAAAACAAGTCGGCCCATTGGAAAAACAGTCCGAAAAAGCCCGCGAATATCTGCGTTTAAAAGAAGAATTGAAAAAATACGAGATTTCTTTGTTTATTCAGGATTATGATAGTTTTAAAGAAGAACTGACAGAAACCGGAAATAACATCTCCAATGCTGAAAAAGAACTCGATGCTCTGAAGCAAAAACAGGAAAGTACGAAAGAAGAGTACGAAACCGTTGAAAATCAGATCCGTGAATTTGACGAAAACATTGAATTTAAGAAAGAGAAAAAGAACCGTGATAATGTAAATCTGGCAAATCTCGAAAGTGAGATCCGCGTAACAAAGGAAAAAATCGCTGCCTTATCACAGGGAAAAGAATTTCACGAAGAGCGCATGGCGGCAGTAAATGCCGAAATGGAAGAGGCCAGAAAAGAGAAAAAAGAATACGAAGAAAACCAGAAAGAATGGCTTACAACCCTTTCCACGATGGAAAAGCAGGAAACAGAAAAACAGGAAAAGATAGAATCTCTGAATGCTGCGATTGACCGGATGAATCAGACCATTTCCTCCCAGAACGAGATTTTGATGTCCAATATGGAGATCAAATCCGAGATCGGGCGTGAGCAGGAAAAAGTGCAGTCAATGATGGAACAGAACTCCATCCGGAAAGCCGAATTAAATCAGCGTATTTTATCCAACAAAAGCCAGGTTTCTTCTGCCCTTGAAGAGATGCAGAAAGAAGAAAAGGCATTGGAAGAAATCCGCGAAAAATTAGATGCTGAATATATCAAGCAAAAAGAATACCAGAAGAAATCGCTTGAAACCCGTGAATTTATCAAAGGAATTGAACTTCAGATACAGGAACAGCAAAAAGAGTTTCATATGAAAACCTCGGAACTTGCGACCTTGAAAAACATCGCTGAGCGTTATGACGGCTATGGACAGAGCATCCGCCGTGTTATGGAACAAAAAGAACGAAATTCCGGAATTGTCGGCGTTGTGGCAGACATCATTCAGGTGGATAAAAAGTATGAGACAGCTGTAGAAACCGCACTCGGCGGAAGCATTCAAAATATCGTAACCGAGGATGAATCCACTGCCAAAGAAATGATTCAATTTTTGAAAAAAAACCGCTTTGGCCGTGCTACCTTTTTACCACTTACTACCGTATCTGCTTCCGGCGGCCGGATCAAAGAAGAAGTTCTTTCGGAACCCGGTGTCATCGGCAGAGTATCGGAATTGGTAGAAAAAGAATCAAAATTTGAGGGATTGATCGAATATCTGCTTGGCCGCTTTGTATTGGCTGACACGATCGACCATGCGATGGCTTTGGGAAGAAAATACAAACATTCTCTCCGCATTGTAACGCTTGAAGGAGAACTTCTCAGTCCGGGAGGTTCCATGTCCGGTGGTGCTTATAAAAATAACAGTAAACTGCTTGGCCGCCGCCGTGAAATGGAAAAACTGGAAGAAGCCATTGATAAACTGAAACAGACAATGGCAAAATCTCGTGATAAGATTGAAAAACTGCAGGAAGAAGTCGCAAAAGCCGAGAAAAAGGCGGCGGACATTTCCGTTACCAGAAAAGAACTGGAACTGCTGGAGAATACAGCAAAAATCAAATATGAACAAGCGGTTTCCATTAAAGAAAAGCAGGAAACCGAATACAATTCCATCATAAATGATAGAAAAGAACTGGAAAACCAGAAACAGGAGCTGGCGGAAACACTGGCGCAGATTGATGAAAAACTGGGATCCAGTGAAGAACAGAATGAACAGGCGAAAAAACTGGTGGAATCTGCCACACAGAATCTGGAGCAGAACCAGCAGGCATTGGAAAAACTTCAATCCGAACTTTCCGAATTGAAACTGGAAATTGCCTCCTGCACCCAGAAAAACACGTTTGCTTCCGAAAACCTGTCACGAATCGATGCGAGAATCAAAGAACTGGAAGAAGAGTATGCCACACATACAAATAATCAGACGGATTCGGATGAGCAGGAAGAAAAGATGAAAAAACAGATTGAAGAATTCGAAAAACGCATGGTCCTCTGCCAAAAAGAAATCGAAGATCTGGAAAAAGAAGTGGAAGAAGCTTCTGCCGAAAAAGAACGTTTGATGGTTTCCCGAAAAGATTTCTTTGAACGCCGCAATGCGATGATGGAACAAATTGGAAATTTGGACAAAGAATGTTTCCGTCTGCAGTCTCGAAAGGAAAAATTGGAAGAGCAGCTTGACTCCCGCGTCAATTATATGTGGTCAGAATACGAGATCACATATCACAACGCAAAAGAAAATGCGGAAGATACCGGCCTTACCTATACACGTATGAAAAGCCAGGTTTCCGATACAAAAAATCAGATTCGTTCTCTCGGTGATGTTAATGTCAATGCCATCGAAGATTACAAGAGCGTAAGCGAACGTTATGAAGTATTGAAAACGCAGCACGACGACCTGATTGAGTCCGAAGAAAAACTGACAAAGATCATCGCCGAATTAGATGAGGAAATGCGAAAGCAGTTCAGTGAGAAATTTCAGGAGATCAAATCTCAGTTTGACAAAGTGTTCCGTGAATTGTTTGGTGGCGGAAAAGGTACATTGGAACTGGTGGAAGATGAGGATGTGCTTACCGCAGGCATCCGTATCATCGCGCAGCCACCCGGAAAAAAATTACAGAACATGATGCAGTTATCCGGTGGTGAAAAGGCTTTGACAGCTATTGCTCTTTTGTTTGCCATTCAGAATCTGAAACCATCACCATTCTGTCTGCTTGACGAGATTGAAGCGGCGCTTGACGATTCGAATGTAAAGAGGTATGCTAAATATCTACATAAGTTAACGAAAAACACCCAGTTTATCGTTATCACCCACCGACAGGGTACGATGTCTGCCGCCGATGCGTTATATGGTATTACAATGCAGGAAAAAGGTGTTTCGACATTAGTATCCGTTAAATTGATCGAAGAGCAGTTAAAAAATGAGAATAAAAAAGGAGAACTTGCATGAGTGAAAAGAAAGGATTTTTTGGAAGACTGAAAAGTGGTCTGTCAAAGACCAGAGATTCTTTTGTATCCGGTATGAATGCCGTTTTCTCCGGTTTTTCTGAAATCGACGATGATTTTTACGAAGAATTGGAAGAACAACTCGTTATGGCCGATATCGGAATGGAAACGACGACACGAATTATCGAGGATCTTCAGGAAAAGGTAAAAGAGCAGAAGATCAAAGAAGCTTCTTTGTGCCGGGAATTGTTAAAAGATTCCATCAAAGAACAGATGCGTGTCGAGGAAGATGCTTATGATTTTGAAAATAAAAAATCCGTTGTGTTATTTATCGGCGTAAACGGTGTAGGAAAGACAACCAGTGTGGGAAAACTTTCCCATCAATTAAAAGATTCCGGTAAAAAAGTTCTTTTAGCTGCCGCGGATACGTTCCGTGCCGGAGCAATCGATCAGTTAAAAGAATGGGCCAACCGCGCCGGTGTAGAGATTATCGCCGGACAGGAAGGGGCCGATCCTGCCTCCATCGTTTATGATGCGGTTGCAGCGGCAAAAGCCAGAAAAATCGATTTACTTTTGTGTGATACTGCCGGACGCCTTCACAACAAGAAAAATCTGATGGCAGAACTTCATAAAATATATAAGATTATTGAGAATGAATATGCCGATGCCCATCTTGAAACGTTTATTGTGGTCGATGGAACAACCGGCCAAAATGCCTTGGTACAGGCCAGACAGTTTAGTGAAGTAACCGACATTACCGGCGTTATTTTAACCAAACTCGACGGAACGGCAAAAGGCGGTATCGCGATTGCTATCCAATCCGAACTGGGAATTCCTGTCAAATACATTGGAATCGGGGAAGGAATTGAGGATTTACAAAAATTTGATGCCGATGCTTTTGTCGATGCATTATTTGAATAAAAACGGAGGACATAACAACCATGATGACATTAGATAAATTTGAAGAAGCAAGCGAACGGGTAAAGGAAGTCATCCTTCCTACGAACTTGATCTACAGTGAATATTACAGTGCCCAGACAGGTGCAAAAGTATACTTTAAGCCGGAAAATATGCAGTATACCGGTGCCTATAAAGTGCGTGGTGCGTATTACAAGATCAGCACTCTTTCAGAAGAAGAACGTGCCAAAGGACTGATCACGGCCTCTGCCGGAAACCATGCACAGGGAGTTGCTTATGCTGCAAAAATCTTTGGTGTAAAAGCTGTGATCGTTATGCCTACGACAACCCCATTGATCAAAGTAAACCGTACCAAGAGTTACGGAGCAGAAGTCGTTCTTCACGGTGATGTTTACGATGATGCCTGTGCTTATGCTATGAAACTGGCAGAAGAGAACGGCTATACTTTCGTTCACCCATTTGATGACGAAGTCGTTGCTACCGGACAGGGATCGATCGCAATGGAGATCTTTAAAGAACTTCCTACCGTTGATATCATTTTAGTACCGATCGGTGGCGGTGGACTTGCCTGTGGTGTTTCGACACTTGCAAAATTATTGAATCCAAACATTACTGTAATCGGTGTAGAACCGGCGGGTGCAAATTGTATGCAGGTTTCTCTGAAAAACGGAGAAGTCACTTCACTGCCTGGTGTAAGTACGATTGCCGACGGTACTGCCGTAAAAACACCGGGATCAAATATTTTCCCATACATTCAGAAAAACATTGATGATATCATCACCGTAGATGACCATGACTTGATCGTAAATTTTTTGGATATGATGGAAAATCACAAAATGGTCGTTGAAAATTCCGGTCTGCTTACCGTAGCGGCCTTAAAAAAATTAGATATCCGTGGCAAAAAAGTCGTTTCCATCCTGAGTGGTGGAAATATGGATGTCATTACAATCGCCTCGGTTGTTCAGCACGGATTGATCCAGCGCGGACGTGTCTTTACCGTATCCGTTGAACTTCCGGACCGACCGGGTGAACTGCTTCATGTCGCCGAAGTGATTGCCAAAGCACAGGGAAATATCATTCGTCTGGAGCATAACCAGTTTGTCAGCATCAACCGAAATGCTGCAGTAGAACTTACCATCACGATGGAAGCCTTTGGCCACGAACATAAAGAGTCCATCATCCAGGCATTGAAAGATGCCGGATATCAGCCGAAAAACCAGATGCCTACAGCGATTTATCAATAAAAGAACGGAGAATACCATCATGAGTTACGAACAAAGTTTATTATTTACTCCCGAAGGAGTGCGGGATATCTACGGAATCGAATGTGAAAAGCGAAGAAAGATTGAAGCGGATATCCATAAAATCATGAAATCCTATGGATTTAAAGACATTCAGACGCCAACTTACGAATTTTTCGATATTTTCAACCGGGAACGTGGAACTGTTGCTTCGAAAGATATGTTTAAATTTTTCGACCAATACAATAACACACTGGCGCTTCGTCCGGATATCACGCCGTCGATCGCGCGCTGCGTTGCTAAATATTATGAACAGGAAACGATGCCGATCCGCTTGTCTTATTGTGGAAGCACCTTTATCCACCGCCGCGGATATCAGGGTAAAATGTCTGAAATTTCGCAGATTGGTGCGGAATTGATGAATGACGGAAGTTCCGATGCCGATGCAGAAATGATCGCACTTACCGTAGAATGTCTGGCAAAATCCGGATTGAAAGAGTTTAAGATCGATGTCGGTCACGCCGGTCTGATTCGGGGGATTTTGGAAGAAGCTCATTTTAACAAAGAGGAGATTGCAGAATACAAAAAATATGTTGCCAATAAAAATATTTTTGCCGTGGAAGAAATGATGGAATCCCAGAATATTTCTGCCAATTTGAAAGAATTTCTGATCCGCCTTCCGGATCTTTTCGGCGGAAAAGAAGTTTTGGAATATGCGAGAAAATGCGTGACACGTCAAGAAGCAATCGAAGCGCTTGACCGCTTGGACACCGTATATGACATCTTGGTAAGTTATGGTCTGGAGCAGAATATCACTTACGATTTAAGTATGCTCAGCCATTATGATTACTATACCGGCATCATTTTCAAAGCCTATACCTATGGTACCGGCGAAGCACTGGTAACCGGCGGCCGTTATGATAACTTGATTGAACAATTCGGCAAAAAAGCCTCTGCGGTCGGTTTAGCAATTGTTTTGGATCAGCTGATGAATGCTCTTGCCAGCCAGGAAGTTGACATTGAAACGGATAAATCCGGCATTCTCGTTCTGTATCGTTCTGCCAACCGTAAAGAAGCAATCCAAATGGCAAATGAAGAACGTGCCAAAGGCCATTGTGTCCTTACCATGCGGAAAAATGCAGCCACGCCGATAGAGCTCTATGAAGACTATGCAGTCCGCAATCAGATTTCCCGGATTCTTTATGTGGAAGCCGGAAAATGTACACAATTTGAATGCGAAAATACCAATTGGAGGGAAACCAAATGAAATATATAACGATTGCGCTGGCAAAGGGACGTTTGGCAAAACAGACGTTACAATTACTGGAACAGACCGGCATAACCTGTGAGGAGATGAAAGACAAAGATACCCGTAAACTTATCTTTGTCAATGAAGAATTGAAATTGAAATTCTTTCTTTCCAAAACTTCTGACGTGCCTACCTATGTAGAATACGGTGCCGCAGACATCGGTGTTGTCGGAAGTGATACCATTTTGGAAGAAGGACGCAAAATTCTGGAAGTGCTTGATCTTGGGCTTGGAAAATGCCGTATGTGCGTCGCAGGACCGGCAAGTGCCAAAGAGCTTCTGAAGACAAACCAGATCATCCGCGTGGCTTCCAAATACCCTAAAATTGCGAAAGATTATTTTTACAATAAAAAACATCAAAACGTAGAAATTGTGAAACTGAACGGATCGGTCGAATTGGCTCCGATCGTAGGACTTTCCGAAGTTATCGTAGATATCGTGGAAACCGGATCTACCCTTCGTGAAAACGGATTGGAAGTTCTTGAAGAGATCTGTCCGCTTTCCGCACGCGTCATTGTAAATGAAGCAAGTATGAAAATGCAGCGCGAACGAATCACAAAAATTGTAAAAGACTTAAAAAATACACTGACAACATCCGAAAACTAAGAAAGAAAGGTGACAGGATATGAAATGCATGAAACTGGAAGAATCTTCCATCGACAACATTTTGGAAAATCTCTTGAAACGTAGTCCAAATCAATATGATACCTATCAGGATACCGTTGCTGAGATTTTAAATGACGTAAAAGAAAACGGTGATAAGGCACTTTTTGCTTATACCGAAAAATTTGATAAAGCAGTGATCACAAAAGATACGATCAAAGTGACCGAAGAGGAAATCAAAGAAGCTTATGATCAGGTAGACGATTCCTTGATCGAAGTGATGAAAAAATCGCTGGCAAACATTCGTGATTTTCACGAAAAGCAGCTTCGCAACAGCTGGTTCGAGACAAGAGAAGACGGGGTTATTTTGGGACAGCGTGTTACAGCACTCGAAAGTGTCGGTGTCTATGTTCCGGGCGGAAAAGCAGCCTATCCATCCAGTGTATTGATGAATATAATCCCGGCTAAAGTAGCTGGCGTGAAACGTATTGTGATGACAACACCTCCGGGAAAAGATGGAAAGGTAACCCCTGTTACACTGGTAGCCGCACATCTTGCCGGTGCTACAGAAGTATACAAAGTCGGCGGTGCGCAGGCAATCGGTGCTCTTGCTTACGGAACCGAGTCCATCAAAAAAGTATGCAAGATCTGCGGTCCCGGCAACATTTTCGTTGCGCTTGCGAAAAAGGCCGTTTACGGACATGTCAGCATTGACTCTATCGCGGGACCAAGTGAGATCCTTGTGCTGGCTGATGAGACAGCAAATCCGCGTTATGTGGCAGCGGATCTTTTGTCACAGGCGGAACATGACGAACTGGCATCTGCTATCCTCGTTACCACAAGCGAGAATCTTGCCAAAGAGGTAGAAAAAGAAATCGAAGGCTTTTTGCAGACATTGAGCCGTGCCGATATCATTCGTAAATCCCTGGATAATTACGGATACCTTTTGATTGCACCGGATATGAAATCCGCGATTCACACAGCCAACGAAATTGCTTCGGAACATTTGGAAATCATTACCAAAAATCCGTTTGACACCATGACGCGCATTCAGAATGCCGGTGCTATTTTCCTTGGAGAATACAGCAGTGAACCTTTGGGAGATTATTTTGCCGGGCCAAACCATGTTCTTCCGACAAACGGAACCGCAAAATTCTTTTCCCCATTGAATGTAGATGACTTCATTAAAAAATCAAGCGTAATCTCTTATTCAAGAGAAGCTTTGGAGCCAATCCACAAAGATATCATCGAATTTGCTACTGCAGAACATTTAACAGCACATGCCAATTCCATCGCGGTGCGTTTTGAAGATCAGGAGTAATCGATGAATAAAAAATTATTTTTGTTTGACTTAGACGGTACACTGTCCGATTCCAGCGAAGGCATTACCAAAGCCGTTTCCTACGCATTGGAATCCTTTGGTATCGAGGTTCCGGACCGCAAAGAACTGAGTTGTTTTATCGGCCCGCCATTGCCGGAATCTTTTCAGAAATTTTATGGCTTCAGTGAAGAAGAAGCGGCACGCGCCACAGAAATTTACCGTTCCTATTATAACGTAACCGGTAAGTTTGAAAACACACCTTATCCGGGAATCCGGGAATTATTGGTGCACATGAAAAACAAAGGCATTCCGGCCATGGTTGCCACTTCGAAACCGATTGTGACCGCAACAGAGATACTGGATCACTTCGGATTTCTTCCTTATTTTGACAAAATTGAGGGGAGTGTTCCGGAAGAAGGACGCTACAAAAAGACCGAAGTGCTTTCATGGCTTTTGTCCCGGATTGATCTGCCCAAAGAACAGATTGTTATGATCGGCGATCATCCGGATGATATCAATGGTGCCAGAGAAAATGGGATTGACTGCATCGGAGTGCTGTATGGATTTGGAAAAAACGACCAGATTGAAGCTGCCAGTCCGGCTTGGACAGTCAAAACAGTGGAAGAATTGGAAAAACTCATTTTAAGTGCCTGAAAAATGCCGAAAAGAAGGAAAGTTGTAAAATGAAGTTGTGAATAAGAAATACATTCTTTTTCAACTTCAAAAATAAGAAAAAATTGAAGTTATGAAGAGAATAAAATTCTTTTCATAACTTCTTTTTTTATTCCAAAAAACAGAGAGGATGGTAATTATGAAGTCTTATAAGGAAGCAGAAAAAATATTCATTGGTGAAAGTGATATTGCCGCACTGGTATTAGTTGGATGTAAAGGTGATAAAGGTGTTGTTCCAGAAATGCTTCATTTCGTAGAAGATGGTGAGTACAGTGCTTACTTAGTAAAAGGAAATGACGTTGAAATTGGAAAGCACTACGAAAAAGTGGTTACCTTTAATTACTGGTTAAATATTTATGATGATACCAAACGAACGTTTTCAAAACATGCTAAAGAATTTAACATTTACCGTGCAGGAGATTACGGCTGTATCATTCAAATGATAGACTAAAGTCTAATCAAAAATCTTTCCTGTTTTTGTAAAAGCAAAGACAGGAAAGAAAATGAAACGAAAGGAGATAAAGATGAGTTATAGCAAAATTTGTCTGATTTGGTTTGTGGGATTTGCTTTTCTATTTTTTATTGTATTCGGCTATCCGCCTACAAGCAGACAATATATCTATTCATTTGAACAAAAAGATGAAGAGTACGTCTTTTTTGTAAAGGAAGAAGATGGTGGAATGGTTTATACAAAAAAAGAAATGGATTCTGTAAAAGTTTACTACACATTAGAAACGGGGGAACAACCGTATCTTGAAGAAGGATTTCTTTCTGACAAAATATACCTCCCCCAAGAGTTATTAAACAAAAGTAATGCAGGAGGTGAGAAGAATGAAGTACATTAAGTTCAAGGACAGAGTATTGATAAGCGGGATGTTAAAAGACGGTATTTCCATCCGGGATATCAGTGAACTGACTGGATACTCACAGAATACGATTTTGTATGAGATCAACGGAGCAAAGTCAAAAGATCAGTACGATCCACTCCGAAAGCAGCTATTGAAAAAGTATTCGCAGTCTCTTCGATTACGGATATTGATGCAGGAAATGGCAAAAGACGGCATTGCAAATGCGTCGATCGCAAAATTGATTCAGAATAATCGAGATCTGGTTGGTTATGAGTTTAAAAGATATGGTTCCAAAGAACACTATAATGCCTATAAAGCGCAGCTTACAATCTAAAGAAAGGAAGGATTACCATGTATAAAATATGGGAAGGCTCAAGAGGTGTACTTATTAAACAGTACCCATTGATTGATTGTGGATATGCCTCAAAAAAATCACTTCCGGTAAAACACGTTGTGGATGAGTTTGAAAGTCTGGAAGAAGCAGAAAAGAAGTTATGTAGTTACACAAACACAATAAAAGAGTTTGAGCAGCGTTTCAGTATGACGGAATACTATATTTCTGACGCTGAAAACGTATTAAAAGTAAATAACCGCTATCAGTTCGAAAGTAAACGAGATACCTACACTCCGGAAGAATTTGAGTGTATGAAACTGCTTATGGAGCATTTAACTTTTTACGTAAGATTAAGTTCCATCATTGCTTACGAACGGTATGGTTTTTTAAAAAAAGAAGAAAATAGCATAGTTTACGAGGATGAGAGACAAAAATATGTGATTGATCTCGAAAGCAAAATAATTGAAGAAAGGAAGACAGATTATGAATCAAATCATTTTATTAGGAAATATGACGAGAAATCCTGAAATTACAATCAATCAGGAGGGCAAAAAATTTGCGAAATACGACATCGCCGTAAATCGTTCTTTTAAAAGTGGAAATGGACCGGAAACAGACTACTTCCATTGTATCAGTTTTGGAAAGCAGGCAGATTTTTTGGAAAAATACTTTCAAAAAGGTTCACGCATTTTAATCGTCGGAAGAGCACAGAATAACAATTATACCAATAAAAACGGCGAAAAAGTGTATAGTTATCAAGTGATAACGGAAAAAGTGGAGTTTGGAGATACCAAAAGAGCCACACCTATTGAGGCAACTCCTGCCGGGGAACCCCAAGCATCAAATGTAACAGAAGACTTTACAAACATAGAAGAAATGGTGGGAAATTCAGAGATGCCATTTTCTTAATAAAAAGGCGGGGATAGTTATGATTGCGGAAGAAGAAATAATCTTGTTTCTGGAAAGCGAAGAGGATGTCAAAAAAAATCTTCAGATTGAATCTGAAAAACTGCTGGCGGAGATCAAAGAGATTGAGAGCCAGAGAGCGGAAATCGAGAAAGACATCATCGAAACGCTTCAGAGCAGTATCCGCTATGATACAGAGGGTGGAGGTTCCTCTGGAAAAAAATGCGATTTAGGAAATGTATTATCAATGACAAAAAAAATACTGGAAGAACAGATTGATTCTTTGACATACCGTTATCGGCTTAATCTGGTACGGATTGAAAAGAATCACCGCCTGCGGCTGGTTCTGGCAACACTTCCGCCACTTTCCAAAGAAGTACTTATCCGGATTTACCGGAAAAAAGAAAAATGGGAGTACATAGAGCAGCGCTTAGATATCTCGCATTCAAAACTGGCAAGACTGAAAAAGAAAGCTTTGCAGGATGTGTGTGAAATTTATGATTCGAGCTATACCAACCGGCAGTTGGCCAAATTAAAGAATACAACTACGGTTACAAAAAAGGAAGTGAAAATGGAAGGCAGAGAAGCCGTTCTTCCGGGACAATTAAAAATAACAGACAAAGGAGATTTTGGACTATGAAAAAAATGGGAAATAACATCATCATTGGAGTAGATCATGGATATGGGTACATCAAAAGTGCAAGTACCATCTTCAAAAGCGGAGTAGAAGAACTTCCAATCAAACCGCCTTTTATGGAAGATATTTTGGAACTGAAAAACCGGACATTTGTAGTAGGTCAGATTCGGAATGAACATCCGTCTGACAAAACAAAAACAGATGAGTATTACAACTTGACTTTGGTAAGTCTGGCAAAAGAAATGAAATGTAACGGAATGACAGAAGCCAAAAATGTGATCCTTGCCGCAGGACTTCCTTACTCGTTCTTTTCCGCACAAAAGGATCAATTCAAGGAATATTTGTTAAAAAAGAAAACATTGAACTTTTCTTATGAGGGAGAAAAGTATCACATTGAATTAAAAGATGTCCACATCTATCCGCAGGGACTGCCGGTTCTTGCAAAAGAATTGGACAAATATAAAGATAAGACAATCTCAGTGGTTGATATCGGATCCAGAACGATCGATGTCATTACATACCGGAAAGGCAGACCATTTTACAACGAATGTTTTTCACAGGATAAAAAGGGAACGCTTGACTGCATTGATCTTGTCAGTAAAAACTTTCTTGCCAAATTTCAGGAAAAGATCGATGAAGAGGATATTCAATGTATTATGCAGAAAGAAAGCTGCTCCTTGAATCCGAATCAGGTGACTTTTGTAAAAGAAATCATTAAATTTTATGCAAAGGACGTATTGAAACTAATTGATTCCAAACTGAATGGAAGCATACTGATCTGCGGAGGCGGTGCTTCTGTGATCAAGAATTATGCCGGAAAATTAAGAAGCGGAATCGAGATCAACGATGATATCTTTTGTAACGCGAGGGGATTTGAAATCTTATCTGCAAACAGATTAAAATAGGAAACGGAGAACAATATGGGATATTCAAGTGGAAGTAACATAACAGATCAACTGCATATGATTAACTTTACCGGAAGTATCATTCCTCATGCGTGGAATGATACAATCCGGACGGAAGCCGGAAAGCCATATGCGCTAGCGCAGAGAATCCTTTCTGACATAGTCTATTGGTACCGCCCGGTGGTGGATGTTGACGAACAGGGAAACGAAGTTCTGAGAAAGAAATATAAGTACGACATGATCTATTTCAGTTACCGCCAGATGGAAGATACTTATGGATGTGCCAGATCATCCCTTCAAAGAGCATTATCACATTTAGAAAAAATAGGAGTAATAAAAAAGCACTTCCGAAAAATCAACGAAAATGGATACGTGCAAAATAATGTCCTATTCATTGAATTGATTCCGTCAGTGCTCATTGGTTTAACTTATCCGAAGACAAAGTCAAACGATTTGGACTATGAGCCAATCATAGCAAAAGATGAGAAAAATGTCAAGGAAAATCCGGAAAATTTGAAAAAAGAAAATCTTCCGGAAAAACCGAACAAGACAGAAATTGAAGAAAAGACCGAAAATTCAGATGATTCAGAGGTGTGGTCAAAAATGAACAGACCCTATGGTCAAAAACGACCTGACCCTATGGTCAAAAATGAACAGACCCTATGGTCAAAAATGACCACACATACAGAGAATACATCAGAGAATACTAGTAATATATATAATATCTATCCATCCATCAATAATAAAAGTTTAACAGAGGACGGATCGGATGGACTGGAAGCATACACACAGCAGGAAATCGAGGAACAACTTGATTTCGCAAAATTGTATGCTTATGCGGAGAAAAACCCGGAAAAAGTGGGAAAACAAGACGTGGATTCCCTGTTGTACATACTTTACGACCTGTTTAACACCAGAAAGCCGATTAAGGTTGCCGGCGAAGAAAAGCCAAGCCAGGTAGTGATCAGCAAAATATCAAAGTTGAGCTGGAAACATTTGTGCTACGCAATCTGTCAGTACAAGAGCCAGAAAACAAGAATTAAGCACCAGACGGCATATATGGTCACGGTGTTGTATAAAGCCTTGGAGCAGATGCACAATGATCAACTAAACCAGCTTTCGCTGGAAACTGCCGACGGAAGTGAATCAAAACCGGTGCAGAAAAAGCAGCCAAAGAACAACTTTCACAATTTCCCGGAACGTGATTACACGAGGGAACAAACGAAAGATTTGGAGAGAATATTGCGAGGATATGCAAAGGAGTGAAACATCATGATCAAACGAATATCGGTCCGGTTTAACACGGACTTCAAAGAAGATAAAGAATTGCTGGAAACCCTGGAAAAAAAGCGAAATCAAAACGGCTACATCAAGATGGCATTAAAAAATTTTGTATCCGGAACCAATCTTGATCCGTTTCTGGCAGAAAGCATTGCGGACATTGTCCGGGAAACCCTAAAGACAGAACTGCAGGGCAAAATGAAAGAAATGATCGAAACAACAATCGAAGAATGTCTGGGTGATGCATCCCAGTTTCTGCAGAGAGAAAAAACGGATCTCAATGAGGAACGTGAAGATTTTCCGGAAGAAACGGAGACAGAGGAAGAAGCGTTTTTGGAAGAGGAACCGGAAATGGATCCGGCAGATAAGATAGACATGGATCTTCTTGCCGATATGATGTTGTAGCATAAATTTGACATTTTCTGAAAAGTATGTCAAAATGACATACAAATGGCATACAAAGTATGTCAAAATGGCATACTTTTGGCATACTCAGTGAGGAAAATGAAAAGAAACAATAAAAAAGACATAGAAAAGTATGTCAAAATGACATACGAATGGCATACAAAGTATGTCAAAATAGCATACTTTTGACATACTCAAAGGGGGTAAAAAAATGAATATTACAGATAAATATAACATGACACAGGAAGAAAATATATTTTATGCTAAAAGAAATTTGGTGGACAGTATCTGGAAAGAAGCCATGCTGGAAGGCGTACCGTTCACGTTTCCGGAAACTCAGACGATTGTGGAAGGAATGAAACTGGATGGCAAAAAAGAAGATGACATTGTAAAGGTGCGTAACCTGAAACATTCCTGGGAGTTCCTTTTTGATTCCATCGATTATCCACTTGATTTTCGATATATTAAGCAGATGAATCATGAAATAGGAAAAGAAGGAATTGTTTTAAATGCCGGAATGCTCCGCAATTCAGAAGTTTCTATCGGTGGTACGGAATGGAAACCGGCAATTCCGGATGAGGAGATTGTACAGGGAGAAATCAAAGAGATTTTATCCCACTATTGTGTGACAGATAAATCCATTACGTTGATGCTTTATCTCATGCGAAGCCAGTTGTTCACAGACGGCAATAAAAGAACGGCTCAGTTATGTGCCAATCAGATAATGATACAGAACGGAAAGGGCATTATTGCCATACCGGTAAAGGAACTGCAGACATTCACAGGACTTTTGGTAGAATACTATCAGACCAATCGAATGTCAGACATCAAAAAATTTGTATATGAGAAATGTATTGACGGACTTGTGATCGATCGGGAAATGACTGTTCAGGAAGAAATGTCAACCTATGATTTTATTAAACGTTCGAGGGAAATCCGATCAGAAAAGAATAAATCAAAAACGAGGTAAATGAGGGGAGGAATCCATTATGTTAAAGAAAAGAATTTCTATGCTGCTTGTAGCAGTAATGATAATAACAGGCATACCATGTATGCCGAAAGCAGAAGTATCTGCAGCTTCAAAGGACACGTATACAATTGATGTCAATGACTCTTCTTATGATCCAAGAGGAACCGGAAGAGTTACGATGGCAAAGGATCAGGGAAGTTATGGAATCTGTTATGCGTATGCGTTAGCCTCTGCCGTAGAAACGTCTCTGATCAAAACCGGCCAGGCAGACAGTTCAGTGGATATTTCAGATATGCAGATTGCGTTTTTAACATCATGTTATAAGGATCAAGCTGGACCCAACAGTTCTTGTTATGTTTATGATGAAATCATTAAGAACATGAATGGGGGTAGTGAAGAACCAAGTCAGTGGAGAATGCACAGATACGGATTTGTTGATGAAACAGAAATGCCAATCACGTTGATTACGGACAGATCAACGTTTGGTACCTGGTATGACCGTGCAATAAATTATAAGTATAAGGTCAAACGAGCATATGAAGCCCCTGCAGGAGATATTCAAGGAACGAAAGAGATCATAAGCAAGTGTGGATCGGTGGTAACTAGTTACATTGTTTATGATTATTATTACAACACGACATTGCCTGTTTATTCTTACAATAATCCAACGGCAGAAAAATATATAAATCATGCCATCCAGATTGTAGGCTGGGATGATAATTACTCTAAGGATAATTTTTTGATAAAACCAAGCAAAAATGGAGCATGGCTTTGTAAAAACTCGTGGGGACCATTTTGGTCAAAGGACGGATATTTTTGGATGTCATATGAAACCTATACAGATGAAATGCAGGGGCTCATTTTGACAACAGATAAGAACTATGATTATTATGTTAATAAAGAATATAATATCATGGTCGGTGACAGCATCGATGTAAAGAAAGATCTTGCAGGTTATGTTGATGACGATGAAGAAGTTCGATATGTATATGGGAAAGATAATTATACAGAAAAAGATGGTGTTTTTACGGCAACGGAATCAACGGAGTCAAGTATAGCTGGATATTCAAAAATATTTGCGTATGTCGGAATAAATCAGGTAGGGGAGATCAAAACAGTAATCAAACCTACTCCAACTCCAACACCGACGGTGCAGCCAACGGAAGAACCAACACCAGTACCTACCTTGCAGCCAACAAAAGCACCAACTGTGCAGCAAAGCAGCCAGCCTGTGGTAAAACCATATATTGTACCATCCAAACCGAGTAATTTCTCAGGGTTTTCCGTTCCAAAAACAGAATATAATTCTTCATTGAGAAATGTTGATTACAAAGCGGTTAGCGGAAGTACTTCACAATTTAAGTACAGAACGGACAGTGAGGGAAATGCTACTATTGTAAAAGGGAAAAATGTTAAAAAGATTACAATTCCCAATGCCATTAAGATAGATGGAATCAGTTATATGGTCAGAAAGATAGACGGGAAAGCATTTTCTAACTTAAAAAAGCTGCAGACAGTAACAATTCAGGCGGCTAACGTGAAAAAGCTTTCCAAGAATACGTTTTTCAAATGTAAAAAGTTGAAAAATGTGACGATAACATCCTTAAATTTGAGTAATGTTTCGTCAGGAACAATCAAAAAATGTTCGAAAGTGAAAGTAAAGGTAGTTGGCAGGAGCAGTAAAGCACAGAGTAAAACAGCCGCTGCGTTTAAAGCAGCAGGAATTAAATTTTCGTATCAGCGCAAGTAGTTTAACAAGGCTAGCGGTTGGAACCGTTAGCCTTGTCCATAAGATTAAAGGATTGCCAATATAAAGTTCAAAGCGATTGCTATGTAACAGAATATATCATTGTGAAAAAGCAATCCCACGAATTCAAAAATGATCGCTAAGATTTCAACCGCTTTTTTAAATTTGTCGTTTCTTATAAACATAGTCGTTCCTCCTTTCTAGTTTGCTCCAAGTTAACGTGTCAAAGATAGTATGACTATTATTTTGTTTGTAAAAATTCAAAGGTGTTTTGAGGTGAACTGCAGGCTCATTTTTATATTCTCTGTTTGGAATTGATTTACTTGAAAAATGTAAACAGAAGTCAGCAACACAGATACAAACTGAAAAATCAATAGATAAAATATAAATGGGAAAACAGGATTTCATCGAACCAAATCGAAAAAAAGTGATACTAAGTGACACTAAATGACACTTGATGACACTTTTGAGATGTGTTACACTATAATCGGTAGAAGTGTAGGAACTTAATGCAGTTGATCCCAAAGACGGATTTTCCTGCGGTTTGAGAGCGAAAAGCTCTTTTTTTAATGCGAATGATCAAAGGATTGGATGGGATAGGATGAGACAAGCAGAAAGTTTCCCAAAGCGGCAGACGAAAAAAAGTGATACTAAGTGACACTAAATGACACTTGATGACACTTTCGAAGTGTGTTACACTATAATTGGTAGAAATGTAAGAAATTCTGCCACTTTCTTTTTCAAAACTTTATATAGAAAGCATCGAAGGAGCCTTTTAGGGCTCTTTTTTGATACGAAAATTCACGAGGCTTCTCCTAATTTAAGAGAGGTCTCGTTTTATCATAGAGTAACTGTAAACCAAGCAACATAATAAAGGAGTTAAACATGAAAGCATTAAAAACGATCACGTGCGTATTAACGTTTGCATTACTGTTAATACTCGCACCGACACAAGCAAAGGCAGTTTCCAACAACGTTTCTGCGACAGAAGGAACGTTTACCGTTCATCAGTTTATTGATGGGAAGGAATCGGGTTCTTTAACAATCCGTGCCAAAGGGTTTGACAAGACGCAGACCACGTCTTGCCGTTTTGGAAACATTCAATGGGATGTGTATACAAGTTCCGGCACGTGCAAAGGCGCATCCGCTGTAGTAGGTTTGAACTATACGTACAAAGGATCCTCAGATTCTTCGCGATATCCGGTTGTTGGATGTCATGTAGGATTGACCAAACCGGGAGGAGTTGTGTTTGAAAAAGCAACAGTAAATGGAAATGGTGGATCCGGTGCCATTACCGTGATGAAAGACGGACCGGCACCATCCGGACAGACGTTGGATGCAGCTACAGAATTAAATTCTGCGCAAAATGAAAATTGGAATTATTTCGATGCACAGTCGGTATGGTTTGGTGTACGTATGAACTATGTAGAGTACACGATGAATCATCATGCAGATATCAATGTATATTTCCGTACTCCACATGCAACGGTTACTTATACAAAAGGCGATGCCAATGCAAGTGGAGCAGATGTTCAGAAAGTATATGATTGCTGCGGTTTGTTTCCTGTGCCAAGTGAGATTGGTATGGGCAAAACAATAAAAGCCTCGTTTGATGGAAATACCCAGAACGTAGATGCTCCGTTCAATGTATGGGAAATCCCCGGCTTTTTGTTTATTCAGACACAAGGGTCTAATCTTGCCTTTAATGCCGGAGTAGGAGAAATGCGGCAGTTCTTAAATATGCAGTCCTGTTTCGATCATTATGGATTAGATTTCAAAACCAATCCATCTCTTACGTGTAAAGCGCACTGGTATCCGGCAAATGTGACGGTACCCAAAGCTCCAACGGCCGAAAAGTATATGGTAACAGTTGCAAATGAAAACGCAACGATCGATACGGCCATGAAAGCAAAATCTTTTAATGGCTGGAATGTAAATGGAAGCCTCTATCAGCCGGGCGAAGTGGTAGCTGCCGATGCGGATTTTTCTGCAGCATCTACCTGGAACAATCCAACGTATACCGTGCCAAAAGCACCAAAGGCACCAAGTTATAAGGTAACGGTAACCAGTGATGATACCCAGTTAAATCAGCTGACATTGGAGAAAACGTTCTCCTGCTGGAAAGACAGCGACGGAAACTCCTATCAGCCGGGAGATGTTATCACATTGACAAAAGATATGACATTGACAGCCGACTGGAAGAATCCTACACTGGATATCACTTCATTAACAGAACCTAAAAAGGAAAATTACACTTTTCAAGGTTGGAAAGTTGGAGATTCCTATTTGAATCAGGAGACTATCGGTCAAACATACCCATTGATGGAGATTACAAAAGACACCACAATTACAGCAGAGTGGAAACAAATACCACCTTCTGTTACCAACGATCTTTCCAAGATCATTGATCTGATCAACAAGTCTACGCTTTCCGAGGAAGAAAAGGCGGCCTTGATCGCACGTCTGACATCCAACTCTTTGACGGATGCGGACAAGACGTACATTGAAAAATTGCTGGAAAGCAATACTACGTTGACAAAGACGGATAAAGAAGAGATCATCCAGGCAATCAAAGAGGTAAATGCTTCCGGTCTTACCGAAGATCAGCAGAAAGCCATTTTGGAAGCCTTAAACAGCGGAAGTTCAGCCATCTTTAAGTATGGTAACGTATCTTATAAGATTACAAAAAATCCGGACGGAACCATTTCTGTATCCATTTCGGATCTGAATGGTGTGACAGATGTAGTCATTCCAAATGAGATCTATCTCAATGGGAAAGCCTATCCGATCACATCCATCGGAGACAGTGCGTTTAAGAACAATAAGACGATCCGCACAGTTACCATCCCGGGAAATGTAACGACCATTGGAAACAGTGCTTTTGAAGGCTGCAGTAAACTGACAAAAGTCAGCCTTGCTCCAAAAGGACTTGTAACTATCGGAAACAAAGCATTCAAAGACTGTGTTAATCTGACATCCTTTACCTGTCCGAGTACGCTGCAGAGTATTGGAGTTAGTGCTTTTGAGAACTGTACCAAACTGGCAGCAATCAAATTCAATGATGGACTTCTTGTAATCAAGAAGAGAGCTTTCTTTAATGCCGGACTGAAAAATGTTACTCTTCCAAAAACACTCTTAAAGATTGAAATGAGTGCCTTTGAAAAATGTAAGAAGATGACACGCGTTGTATTTGCATCGGATATTAAGATGGCCACTGTCGGTTATCGTATTTTTGCAAATGACTCTGCGTTGAAAAAGATTGAACTTCCGAAAAACCTTCGAAGTGTACCGAAGTACATGTTCTACCATTGTACAAGTCTTACTCAGGTAAGCGGCGGCGAGCGCGTGACCAGTATCGGTACCAGTGCATTTGAAGGATGTAAAAAACTTCCGAAGATCACTTTGAGAACTAAGGTACAGAAGATTGCGAAAAAAGCATTTTTTAACTGCAGTAAATTAAAACGTGTCAATATCAAGAGTAGTGCACTGACCAAGATTGAAGGAAAAGCCTTCAAAAAATGCCATAAGAAGATTAAATTTGATGTTCCGAGAAAGAAGATCAAAGCCTACAAAAAACTTCTGAAAGGCAAGTTTTAATGTTTCAAAATAAGTAAAGTATCAAAAAGAGAGGTTGGCCAGACTTTGATCTGACCGGCCTCTTTTCGTTGGAAGGAGAAAATCAATATGAAACAAAAAATAAGAAACATAGTGGCAGTAGCAGGAAGCCTTCTTTACTGTAACCTGCTGATTCCCTGTGCTGTGTATGCCGGCGACAAGGAGGATAAGATTGTAAAAGATCTTGATTCTAAAGTATCCTTTATTGTTACTTTGGTACTTACGGTAATTCAAGGAGGCGGTGCCTGCGTTTTAGGACTTGGATGTGTGAGTTTATTCTCGGCGATTTCCAGCCGTAACTCTACGGAATTAACAGAGGGAATCTTAAAAGCGGCCGGCGGTTTGGGAATGCTTATCGTTCCCGGAATTATAAAACTCTACACCTAGGATAAGAAAGGACGTTCTGCTTATGGTAATCCATGCATTAAGTATATTTGATACGATGGGAGACTTCTTTAGCGGGGAAGCCTTTTTTGAAAGCGCCGGTTATATCTGGAATGCCTTATTGAAGGTGGCAAATTCTCTTTTGACGGCCAACATTACCAGAGATGAGTATGCAGAAATCTGGCAGAAAATAAAGTCATTGTATACAACATTCAATGCACTTTCAAGTACACTTCTTGTATTGTTTTTTGTGTATGGATACTGCAGAGAGAGTGTTGATCTGAAGAGTAACATGACGTTTGTTACTGTAATCAAAATGATGTTTCGATTGGTTGTAGTGGCAAATGTCATGAGCCTTGCCCTTACTATGATGCCAAAACTATTCCGGTGTGCCAGACTTTTTGCAGAAGTGATCAGTGGAGATAAGGATTATGGCTTTTTCTTTGACGGGGCAAAGATTTACGAAGATATATCATCGGGGAACAATGGAGTAATGCTGTGTTTTATTACATCCATTGTGTTTTTCTTTTTCACACTTGCCTGTGCTTTTTTCCTGATACAGCCAATCCTGCTCCGCACAATGAAAGTGTATATGTTAGCACCTTTTTGCGGAATTGCACTCTCCACAATAGCGGCAGGCGGTCAGGTATCTCAGACAGGCTATGCTTATGTCAGAAGTTTTCTGGGAACGGTATTTTCTGCTGCTTTAATTGCAGTGGTGTTGTCACTCAGCAGCAATTTCATACAAACGATTTCCATAAAGTCAGAAGAGGCTATTGTACGTATGTTGGTTTACTGCTTGAAAATGTCAACAATTTCAGCCAGTGTAAAAACGGTAGACAGTCTTATGCAAAAAGCATTTAATCTGTAAAGGCAGGTGGAGAAATGAATCGAAATATCAACGAAGACGTGGCCGGATACAAAAATGAATTTTGGAAAGGTCTGACCTTTCGGGAATGTTTTTTTGGAGCTGTTGCAATCGTGGTCGGCTGCGGCATCATTTTAGTTTTAACATTAAAATTTAAAATGATATTGAATCTTGCGGTTACTCTGACCATGCCGGTAATCGCAGTAATCGGAATGTGCGGCTTTTATAAAAAAAATGGAATGACCTTTTTTCAGCTTGTAAGAAGGAAGATTTCATTATGGAGACAGAAGCCGCTTGTCTATAAAAGTGTTTCAGAAATAAACAGGAATACGCAGTCCGGAAGTGACTGGCTTGCGGAACTGATTTTTAAACATATTGGAAAGGATGAGAAAAATGATTAACGAGACATATGATTTTTCAATGAATAACAAATTAGGAAAGCGCCTGCAGATGTATGCGTCAAAACTGAAAGAACTGGAAACAAAACAAAAAGAAAAAAAGAAATCAGAGGAAGGAGAAAAGTGATATGATGGATTATTCAGAATTTATGGAATATGTGGAGGATAATATTCTCAAATATCTGCCTCCGGAATATGAAAACGCAGATGTCGAATTGACAAAAACACTTAAAAATAACAATGTCATTTTGGATACACTGCGTGTTCATAGAGAAGAAGAGACGGCCTCACCGCAGATCTATCTTAACCGGGTCTATGAGAGTTACCGCGAGGGACAGAGTATAGACCGTATTATGGTCTCCTGTGCGGAAACAATCAGCAGTGCTAAAATCGAACCGGAGTATTTGGATGTCGTATCTCATATTTCAGAATTTGAAACGGTAAAAGACCAGATCATTCCACGTGTATGTAATGCTGCCGATAATACCGAGTTTTTATCTTCCAGACCTCACCGTCTCGAAAATGATCTGGCTGTGTATTATGCAGTCAGAGTATATACAAGCGGAGACGGTGTCGGCACCATTACAATTACAAATCAGCTCATGAAGAGCATGGGTGTGACAGCAAAAGATCTCGATGATGCAGCACTTAATAACATAAGCCAAGAGGCCTATATACGTACAGGCGCATCCATGATGCTGGATATGATGGTGGGGGATTTCAGCCGTGATTTTGGTGTAAGTGAAGCCGAAGCCAGAAAAATGCTGGAAGCCCAGATGCCGGTTGATGACGGTATGTGGATTGTTACCAACCGGGAAAAAATCAACGGTGCTGCTGTGATCATGTCGCCAACGGTCAGAGAACAGATTGGTGAAGTGGTTGGTGGAGATTATTATGTTCTTCCTTCCTCGATCCATGAGATCATTATTGTTCCTAAAGACCAGTATGATAGTATCCGGGAATTAACGGACATGGTAAAGCAAGTAAATCAAACTTGTGTAAATTCAGATGAAGTGCTGAGTGACAATGTCTATGAGTATCAGATCAGAGAGAAAACATTGAAACTAGCCACAGATCAGACTTTAGATTTAGAAAAAGAACTGAGTAAGAAGCAGGATCAAACAAAACGTTTGTAATATAAATGAAAAAGCGGCCGGGATAACCGGCTGCTTTTTAGAAAGGAGCCGGTTATGAAAGAAAAAGAGTATATTGAAGAATTAAAAGATAAATATGGGATTACAGAATTTGGTCTTCCTAAGGAATTAGAGGGAGAAGAACCGGATGAAGTACAGGAAATCTTTTTGAGTGAGGGGGATTTGTATGACAAAAATGAATAAAATGCGCGAGCAGCTTGCACAGGAATTTATCAAAGCATTGTCAGAAAATACGCTGCCATGGGAACGTGGATGGAACGTTTACCGGAATCATAATGTAGTAACCTCAAAGCCATACCGCGGAGTCAATACCTTTTGGCTGTCTATGGTTGCAGATATCCAAGGGTATGAGGATCCCAGATGGTGTACTTTTAAGCAGGCAAAAGATAAGGGATGGCATGTAAAAAAAGGAGAAAAGGGAACAAGTGTTGAATTTTGGTCGCTTTATGACAAGGAAATGAAACGGAATATTACCCAGAAAGAGGCTGCTTCCCTTCGCAACCGTTTAGGGAAAGAAGAATTTGAAGAACGTGTCCGGCTGGTATCTAAAACGTACATTGTTTTCAATGGAGAGCAGATAGAAGGAATCCCGCCTTTTGAAAAGAAGGAACCTGTTTTTGATGAAAAGGAAGCGGTAAAATTTCGAGATCAGGTTATTCGTGAGTTCTCCCTTGACTTTTTTGAAGGCGGTAATCGCGCTTTTTACCGCCCATCCAATGATTCTGTTACTATGCCTGCAGTAAGAGATTTTAAAAATGAATATACCTATCTGTCCACTTTTTTACATGAAGTCAGCCATTCTACCGGTCACAGCAAGCGCCTTAACCGTGATATGTCCGGAGGATTTGGAACCCCTGATTATGCAAAAGAAGAGTTACGTGCAGAGATCTCTTCTGCTTTTACGTCACAAATGTTAGGAATCCGTTTGGAACATACCGAAGAATCTTTGAACAATCACAAAGCATATATACAGAATTGGATGCAGGTGATTGAAAATGATCCGAATGAATTGTTTCGAGCAATCAAAGATGCAGAAGGAATTTCGGATTATATTATTGAGACGGCCAAACTGGAATCGTACGTACAGCAGTTAGAAGAACCGCTGGAACAGAAGAGGAAAGACAGCCTGACTATTTTTCAGGTTAAGAAAGAACTGGAAAACGAATATCTTTTTCAATCCATGGAGCGTTTGGAAAAGCAGGGAAAAACAGAGACCATTCGGATGGAAAATTATAATATTGTTTATGAAGAACCGTATTCTTTTTCCCCAGGATCGATGGAAGAACAACTCGAAGAAATCTTTGCCCGGTTCAATCAATCCCATCCGGAAGAATACAAAGGTCATTCGTTGAGTGTTGGAGATGTAGTTGCCTTGCAGCAGAACGGACAGACACGGTACTTTTTTGTAGACCGGGTCGGATTTATAGAATTGAAGGACTTTGAAAAAGCTGTTTCCAAAGAAATCGATTATCCTACAATTCGAACTGTTGGGGAAATGGAAAGCAGAAATAATATTCCGGAAGACGAACGGCTGACAACGTGGTTTGGTGACTATTTAGATTATGAGAGAAAACCCGGGGTAACAAACGAACAGATACAGCAGAAGTACAATGAAATTGTAAAGTATAGCCGACCTCTTCTTTCTACTTCCGAAGCAGCTACGGTACGTTTGATAACAAAAGGACGGCATACGGAGAAAGCCGATGGATTTGACCCTGTTTTTGCGAAAGTGGCCAATCTTTTAAACGACTATATGGCACAGGGAGCCGGCATGGAAGAAATATTGTCGGATAAAATTTCAGAGATCGATCAGAAAGCGGGGGTTAAAGATATTCGCTATACCAAAAATCTGATCTGCAGCATTGTTGCCATTGACCACGAATCTTATGAAGAATACATGAACATGGATCATCATACAGAAAAATCAAAAAACGATTTAGAAAGTATGAAACAGAGGGAAACGGTTAGGAAAGTGAGGGCAAGATAATGAAAGAACCGACACAGGAGATCTCTGAGTATGAGACATTGAAGCAAATCTTAAATGACAATGATACCGCGGTTTTATATCATATAGAAATTGTGTTTTCTCCGAAAGAAGGTGGCAGAGCTGGATAATGAATTGAAAGAAGTAAGTATCCGGATCAAACTTGTGGAAGGCGGTATGTTTGGAAATGTGCAGATCAATGAACCGCAGGACGCGATACGGGCCATGAAAAATCTCTTAAGTGATCTGGACCGGGAGTATGTCATGGTTCTTAACCTGAACACCCGGGGGATCCCACTGAATTATAATCTGGTGTCCATTGGTTCCCTTCGGAGCAGTACGATGTCTGTCAGTAACGTGTTTAAAAGTGCCATATTAGCAAATGCTTCGAGTGTTCTTGTCATGCATAATCATCCGTCCGGGGTGGTGTATCCGAGCATACAGGATGATCTGGCGACCAAACGGATGATTGCGGCAGGCGCGTTGATGGAAATCCCGGTTATGGATCATATCATTGTCGGAAACGAATCTGAGAAGTATTTCAGTTACCGGGAGATGAGAAATGAAATGTTTCCCTTAAATAATGAAGTAAATAAAGTATGGGATACTTTGGTTCCCATGATTCAAGAGCAGGAGGTAAGAAAGAATGTTAGGACGAGGTAAGGTTTCCATTCCTTTGACAGGTAAAATTGTAAAGGTACCGGATGGTGTGCAGGCATCCATCCCGATTCAGCGTATTTCCAAAGAGGGGATTTTTGAACTGGAAAACCGGCCAGGCATCCATCAGTATGACAGAGCCTACTTTATTCAGGATATTAACTATTTTATCCAGGATGAAGAAGAGAAGGAGTTTACGGATCAAAAATACCAGATGGTTTTAAACAGTCTTAATCTGTCGTTTAAGATTATAGTAAGCAATCAATATGTGGGAAATCAGGATTTCTTTTCCGACATTCAAAGACGAGATCTGAATGACCGGATCCATGAACTGGGAGAGGAATACCGGGAACTTGTTAAACAGCGGATTGAAAACGGCCGAAACGGTTTGAATCAGTCTAAAATTTTGATCTTAACATGCACGGAACCGGATTTTGTTAGTGCAAAGCGTTTTTTTGAGACGTTGGAAGGGACGCTGCAGCTTGCCTTTAAAAAAATGGGAAGCGGACTGATTCCAATGAATGCGGCAGAGCGTCTGCGCGCCCTGCATAGTTTTTACCGGTTAGGACAGGAGAAAAAGTTTTCATTTGACTGGGAAGAGTATCTGAAACTTCGGAGAGATTGGAGAAATGACATTGTAAATACGTTTATCCGGGAAAGAAAGGATTATCTGGAATTGGATGGAAAACGTGTTGCCATGACACTGTTAGTAAGCAGATATCCGGCCAGCATCCGTGATGATTTTGTTCGAGAGGTTACGAACATGCCCTTTCCACTGATTTATACGATTGATTGTGAACCTCTTTCGGAAAAACAGGCGGAAGATCTTATATACGACAAGTACATGGCAAATCAGAACAGTATGAATACAGAGCAGCAGACGCAGATGGATCGAGGATATTTTTCAAGTAACGTTTCCCTTGCAAAGAGGCTCAAAAACGAAAAAATGGAAGCTTTGCTTACCGATCTTCGAACCCAAAATGAAAAACTGTATATGGTAGGAATGACATTTGTAATCCAAGGCAAGGATAGAGATGAACTGGAACAAAGAAAGAATCGGCTGATCCATCTGTGTGATGGGTATAACCTGACGGTCGAACCACATTCCAATCAACAGCTGGATGCTTTGAATACAACACTTCCCACCGGAGCAAGGTTTGTCAACACGATGCGTTCTTTAAATACTCCAAGTTTGTCGATCTTTACACCGTTTAATGTTCAGGAAGTGAACATGCCGGACGGATACTGCTATGGAGTAAATTCTTTGTCAAGGAACATGATTCTTGGAAACCGCAAAAAACTTCCCAACTCAAACGGAATGGTGTTTGGAGATTCCGGCGGTGGAAAATCCATGAATGAAAAGTTTGAGATGGGGCAGGTTCTTGCCTTTAGTGACGATGATATTATTATCGTAGATCCTATGGCAGAATATCGTGATATCTGCCAGATTTGGCAGGGAGAATATATTAACCTGTCAAAGTCAAAAGACAATGTCTGTTTTATGAATCCATTTCATGTCCCGGATGAAATCCCGGATCGAATGAAATTTTTAGAGGAAAAAGAAGAGTTTGCGTACGCAATCTGTGAGCAGGCATTGAAAGAAATCGGTGCATTAAACAATAAACATGTACTTATTATCGGCCAGGCAGTAAAAAAAATGTACAATGACTATTTCAGTACCTTGGAAAAGAAAAAAACAAATATCGGAAAAGATGCGGTTCCAATGCCAACGCTTCGAGTGCTTCGAAACACGATTAAAGAAATCGGAGCGGAAAAGGAAGCGGCTAAGGAACTGGTGGAACAACTGGAAGTATTTACAGACGGAGCTTTAAATATTTTCAGCCAGGAACAAACCACATCCGGGAATAATCGTTTGACGGTATATGGTCTGTCTAATCTCGGGCCGCGAATGCGGCCGATGGCTATGCTTATCATGCTGGAGAGCATTACCTCAAAAATCAAGTACAATCAGTCGATTAAAAAGACTACCTGGGTCTATATTGATGAAGTACAAGAATTGTGGAAAGAAGAATATTCTCTGCTCGCATTGCAGCGTATGTGGGCTGAGGTGCGTAAGCAGGGCGGTATCTGCACCGGTATTACACAAAACCTTTCTGCAGCTATGGATTTTACTGCCGTAGAAACAATGATCAGCAACTCCAAATTTAAAGTCCTTCTGAATCAGGGATCTTGTGACAGAGATCGTGTCATGGATCTGTTTAAGCTGTCAGAAACACAAATGAAATATATTGATGGTGCAGACCCGGGAAACGGACTGGTCTTTTTTGATACTAAAATCGTGCCGTTTGACAATGAGATCCCGAAAGATAATGTCCTGTATCGGATGTTTAACACCAATCTGCATGAGATAGCAGAACAGGAAAAGGAGAAAACGGAGAATGGCTGATCTGAAAGATACGTACGGATTTACAGTAGAACAAAAGAAAGCACTTTCCCATCTGACAAAAAAACAGATGGAAAAGTTTAAAAAACTAAGCAGATATGATCAGAAAAAGATTCTTCGTATGGCAGAAAACATCACCAGACAGGAATATGCCAGACAAAAATTTCAAGAAAAGCAGGGAAAATCACCGAATAAAAAGGGAGCTTCTCAAAAAGCGGCCACTTTTCTGAAACAGAAAAAAGCACGGTCACTATCCTCTGCCCGAATAAAATCGAAAAGCATGGTAAGAACAGCAATGCAGCCGACAGAAATTATGGCCAAATGCATTGCTTATTTTATGGGAGAATCCGGAGAGCAGAGAGAAAACGCAGCTTCCGTTGGACAACAGCAGACCGTATCGAACCTGCATAAACCGATGCAGATGACAAATCAAGGCCTTTCCGATGTGCGGAAAGTTTCGCATGATGTGACGGATCTATTTTTGCGTAATAAGCAGGCTGATTTTCAAAAACAAAAAGCCAAGATTTCTTTTTTCTCCGGAAGAAAAGAAAAAAGAGAAGAAAAACGGCAGGATGAAAAAAGACAGCAGGTAAAATCTATGGGGAAAAAAGCGGTATCGATGACAGGAAAGATTATAAAAGAGGTTGCGGTAACCGTTGCGCAGACCAATGCCGCTCTTTTCTTAGTTGTTGCTGCAGCCATCCTGATCATGGTCATTATCCTGATTCCGGTTATTCTTTTGGTAGGCGGCAGTGGGGAATCTTCTTCGGCGCAAACAGAAGTGATTTTATCGGCACAGACAGAATCTTACCGCCCTTTAGTTATCGCAGCTTGTGCGAAATATGATATTTCCCCTTATGTAGATCTGGCTTTAGCAGTCATTGAACAGGAAAGTGGTGGAAATCCACCGGATGTTATGCAGGCAGAGCAGTCTTACTATAATAAGAAACCGCCGATTGACAGCGCGGAAGAGAGTATTGACTGTGGGGTACACGAATTAAGCGACTGTTTAAAATCTGCAGGAGCAAAAGGAGCCGGGGATCTGACAAACATTTCTCTTGCTCTGCAGGCTTACAATTTTGGAAATGGGTATCTTGCCTGGGCGAGAAAAAACTATCAAGGTTACACCAAAACCAATGCTGAGATTTTTTCGGCCAAGATGTGCAAAGAAAAAGGGTACTCTTCCTATGGAGATGTTGACTATGTACCGCACGTACTCCGCTACTACAAAGTAGCAGGAAGTGGAGATGTTTTGACAGTAAGCAATAAAAAGGCACTAAAGATTCTGAAAGAATTGGAGAATAACAATCAAGCGGATCCTAAAGTCTGGGCGGTCATAGAAAAAGGAGCCTCTCTAATCGGAAATACAACCTACAGCATGTCAGCCAGACAGGCGGACGGAAGAGAGACACCGAGTGTTTTAGATTGTTCTTCCTTTACTGCTTGGTGTTTTGCTAAAAATGGATTTGCCGGGATTCCTTTTTCTGCCACGACAGCAACATTTCGACAGTCATTATTGTTTAAAGATGTATCTGCTAAAGATCTGCAGGTAGGTGATATTGGATTGAAAAGCAAAACTGCCGGAACCGGTGGAGCAAATCATGTTGGTATTTACTGTGGAAAGTTGAAGAATGGAAGCAAGGTCTGGCTGCACTGCACAAGCAGTTCTTCTACCAGTCTTACCGGGAATACGTCAGGTGCTATGTTTGGAGCTTATACCAACTTTACGTATTTTCGAAGATTTCGACAATTTGAATAAAGGAGAGAAAACTATGTTTAAGAAGTTTAAACGCGTTTACTACCGAAAGCGTGACCGGGGAAAGGGAAAGCAATTCCTCTTTACAGTATGCCTGATCGGACTTGTTGTTTTGGCAACAATCGGATATGGATCAATGGTGGCAATGGAATACCTTTCAATGCCTGCGCCGACAGAAACAAAAGAACCGGATAAGAAGTCTCCCAAACCGGAAACAGAAGATGCGGAACAGGCATCTGAACCGGAAGAAACAGAGGTACCGGAAGATGCTGACGAAGAGGAAGAAATAGATTTAAGCGGTATGGAAACCTTCCTTGCATTTATGAAAGATGAAGATTATGACAGGCTACTGGAAGAGGTCAAGAAAATCTGTGATGACAAAGGATATGACTTTGCCGAAAAGATGACGTATCAGGAAACCGGCCAAACCGATTTTGTTGTAATCTCTTACATACTTTTTCCGATGGATACGATAATGAAATGTACGTATGACATGAATACCGGAGACTACACACTGGAAGAAACCATGTACAGTGAAGCGGACATTGAGGATTTTGAGTTGGAGCAGGAAATAAAAGAAGAGGAAGAGGCAGCGCAGGAAACCATTGAACCTACACCGACTGTGCAGCCAACGGAAAAACCGATATCAACAGAGCAACCGACGACGGCACCAGTGATGAGTGAGCCGGAACCAACTGTGATGCCTGATTCGACAAGCCGGCCGGAAGCAACCAAGAAGCCAAAGAAAAAAGCAAAGAAGAAAAAAAGTAAAGATTCCAAAACGACAAAGAAAGTACACAAGAAGAAACAGAAAACGACCCCGCCAACCACAAAACGACCGGCGCCAGTACAGAGAAAAAACAAAACAAATAATAAACAGGAAGGAAGTATAGGAAATGGTACAGCAACTATTCAGTGAGAGAATTGAGTGGGAATGGAAGATCTTTAAGCAGGAGATGATGATGACATCCAAGGAAAATGTGTTTATGCTTGCAAAAACCATTTTCCAAAAACAGCAGATCTATCTGGCTCTGAAAAAGCAGGAGTTTTCCCAAGAAGAGATTGGGAAAATGTTAGCCTATGAGCATACGATAGATGGTCTGTATATGGAACTGGAAGATTTTCCAACAGAAGATATCTACTTAGAAATCAAGAAGATTCTGGGAAAATAGTACAGTAAAAAGAGGGTATTAGGGATCCGTCCCTAACAAGTAGAGCATTTTGTCCGACAAAATGCGTATCTTGCTGTTCAAAAAACAATCAAAAAGTATGTCAAAATGGCATACAAATGACATACTTTTGGCATACCCAGAGGGAAAATAGGAAGAAATTAATCGAAAAGTATGTCAAAATGGCATACTTTTGGCATACTTTTGACATACCCGAAGGGAAAAAAGCAGAAAAATGAATCGCAGAGTATGTCAAAATGGCATACTTTTGGCATACTTTTGACATACCCGAAAGGAAAAAGGCAGGAAAATGAATCGAAAAGTATGTCAAAATGGCATACTTTTGGCATACTTTTGACATACCCGGAGGAAAAAAACAGAAAAATGAATCGCAGAGTATGTCAAAATGACATACTCTGCCCGGAAAGGAAGGATTGAATGAGATATAACCGTCCCTGTAAAGTAAGTGTGCGGCTGTCTAAAGAAGAAAGAGACTATATCGAAAAGAAAGCAAAACAGAAACATATTTCGGTAAGCGAGTACATCCGCATCTGCTGTCAGGCACCGCCACCGGTTACCCGGAAAGAATTTCTGGAAATAAAAATGGAACTGATCTATCAGCTTCGCAAGATTGGTGTCAATATCAACCAGATCGCAAAAAAATATAATGAGAATCTTTATACGGCGCCAAGCGCCGTATTGATGGATCGGATGGACCGGGTCGAAGCCATCACAAAACAGATTGCAGATACAATACTAAAGAGGTGAAAGCATGTCACTTATTATCAAGATGAGTCCGATCACGGCAGAAAGCCATATGAAAAAAGCAATCTCTTATATCTGCCAGGAATGGAAAACGCAGGGGCAGGTTTACAGCAACTGCGGATGCACGGAAGAGGAAATGATCCAAACATTTCTTGCAACCAAAGCAGCAGTTTCGTCTTCTGGAAAACGGCAGGCATATCATTGGAAGTTTTCATTTTCCAAAGATGAAACCATTTCTGCAGAAAATGCACTGGCTTTTATCCGTGACTGGGCGGAAGAATATCTGGGAGATGACTATGACTTTGTCTGTTCAGCACATTCCGACAGAGATCACAGACATATGCATCTTGTATTCAATTCCGTATCGAGGAATGGGAAAAAATACCGGTACGAAAAAGGAGACTGGCAGAAAGTCATCACTCCGCTGACAAATAAACTTGCGGACAAGTATCATACCGGTTGTCTGAAAGAAAAAGATTCCAGACAACGGATGGAAGAAAGCAAGGTTGACTGGAAAGAAAAGATTCAAAAAGAAATGGATGACTGCATCCGTCTTTGTTCCACATATCCTGAATTTGTTGAAATGATACAAAGTAAGTACGGTTATGAAATCCGGCAGGGAGTTTCCGAAAAACATGGAGTGTATCTTGCCCTAAAACCACCGGGAAAGTCAAAAGCAGTACGGTCGTATCAACTGGATGAAGGGTATATGCCTCCGGAGATTGAAAAAAGACTGAATCCCTTATCAGATCCCGAGCTCAGTATAGAAGGAAAAGAAGAGTATAAGGCATTGTTTGTGAAACGAACAATCTGGTATGTGGGTCAAAAGTCTACGTTTGTTCCATACAAAGAATTATCGGTATATCAACAATACCACGTTCGGAGGATGATGGACGCGAGACGATTGTATGATCAAAGATACAGCAGCCTGCAGATCCGCGAATACAGTTCATCGGCATTAACGAAACTGTGCGACAATGCAAGGCTTGTCTGTACCGAAGGAATTACCAATGCCCGAATGGTAGACCCCATGATACAGAATTTAAAAGACCGGTTGAGTGAATATAAAAAACCAAAACTGCCACCGGAGCAAAAAAAGACATTGGAAAATCTGCTCAAGCGGGTACAGAACCTAAAGAAAGCAGACTTACAGAAGTCTAAAACAAAACAAAAACGAAAGGATGGTAAAGCATTATGACAGCACAAGAAAAGAATCAGGAATACATGAAGTTATGCCAAAAGAGGGGAATAGAACCGCCTACCGTACAGACCATAGAGGATGTTTTTATTTTCCAATGCTTTTTGGCCGGAATGGATTCGGCAGAAATTGAACAATTGCTAGAAATGAAACTAACAAACCGGCAGAAAGATTTGATCCGGGTGTGCAGAATGTTAGAGATTCCACTTCATTTTGATAAGGAACAGGATGCGGATTCTCTTCTTCAAGATATCAAAAATTATATCCGGGAAAGACATGCTGCGCCGTCGTCAGAAAACAAAGAAGAAAAGATTCCCGAGGAAAATGAAAAGAAAGAAGAGATACCGCAGGATATCAAAGAACCGGAATATCCTGCGGAAGAAAGTGCAAAGAAACAGGAACCATTGGTAGAAGGCAAAGAAGAGCTGATGATGAAAGTGCTTAAATCCGATCAGTTCAATGCCAGACAATTGGAACAGTTAAAAACAGCTTTTCAAAAAGAACTATCGTATGAAGTTTTAAAATCGATTGCCGTTCCTCAAAACACAGCAGAGGAAATGCGGTTAAAAATTGAATTTTATGAAATTGCGGCCGGCAAAAAACAGGAAGAAGAACCCAAAAACTGGTGGGATAAATTCGGTAAAAAGTAGGAGGAAGAACCATGAGTGAAGAATTTTCAACGATGATACAAATAATGCAGTTTTATGGAAGAGCTATGGACACGATGTGGAGAGGAATAAAACTGGGAAGCAGCGGTATGAAAAAAGGTGTTGATCTGATCAAGATTAAGCATATGCAGCATTTGATGAAAGTACATTTTGCTTCCCTTGGAACGACAGATGCCATGCAGTTTCAGCATCTCGAAAAATTAACCGGGGGAAACTGGAGTATTTATAATATTCCAACGGAGAACGAAAAGGTGATAACCCAACTTTTTGATGCACTCAAAAAAATGAAGATCCCATTTGCCAAACTTCCGGATCTGGTACCGGGAGACGATCAGATTCAGATTGCTTTTGATCCCCGCGACCAGGCAAAGATAAAACAAGTATTGAACCGCATAAAACAGCTTGCAGAAACGGCAGATGAGATCACATTGGATGATTATGTAAAAATGGATTCGGAGCAACTGACGAATCTTGCCAAGGAAGGATATGATCTGGAGCAGAAGCGGCAGATTGCTCAAACCATAAAAGAAAGAAACCAGGATAAAACTTATGTGCCGATCAGTATCAACATAGATTCCAAATTTATAAATGAAACAGATCAGTCGTATGTTTTTTCCGTGCCCAAAAGCATAAAACAAGATAAATCGGTACAAACATTTGAAGTACCTAAAAGTGAGCTTTGTATTTTAGATTCCGGGCAAACCGTAGTTACGCATTTGAAGAAAGATAAAATGTATGAGATTAACGGTGGAAATGAGAAAATTTCCGGAGAAAAACTGCTTCAATTTTTTGCTACTGTTGACAAAGATGTCATCAAAAGAACGAACAATCTTCCATTGACTAAGGATGGTGTATTTGCAAATTTTGGAGATGGGATGGATTTTGAAGATCCATCCCTGCAGAAGCAAACAGCTGAAAACGTCGCGGAGATTTTGAAAAGGAATGATATGAGAAATGAAGAATTAAAAAAACAGTATATTCCTTTTGATATTTCGGATTTCAAAGAAACTGTGGTGGCGGAAACGGAACATACTTACCGGATCAAAGCACCGGATCAGTCATTGGCAGAGAAGGATTCTATTATTGTCTTTGAAGTAGATAAAAAGAATGCCTTCTACAACAAAGACACAGATACTTTAAATGTACGAGTGAAGAAACATGACAAGTCCAACGTATATCAGATTTCCGTGCCGGATGGAAAAATGACTAAAAAAATGAAGATTGAGAATCCAGAAATGATGAAAAGTTATCTGAAAACTTTTTCACCAAAAACAAAACAAAAAGCACAAGGGAAAGTGATCGATATGACACGGCTCCGGAAAGGATGGAAAAAATGAAACGAAGAATATCCGAGGATTCCACCTCGTATCGTAAAAAAAGAATGGCTAAATTTTTTCGGATCTATTTGATCTTAACCCCGCTTTTTATGTATTTTTCGTATATATTGAGCGGTTTTTTTCTGATCAAAGATTTTTGGAAGAAAGATCTGGAAGAATGCTTTGTGATGATTGCAAGTCATCCGCGTGAATATTATAATGATAAATCACCGTTATTTCTCCTTTGCGGTATAACAGTTTGGATTTTTATTGGTCTGTACGGCTTTGTAAAAACCAACAATAATTTCATGCACGGAGAAGAGCATGGTACAGCCAAGTGGGGAGATATTGCAGCATTTAATCATAAATATGCAGATTTTCATAATCTGCAGAACAATAAGATCTTGTCTCAGAATGTTATGTTTTCTTATAACGAATCGACATTAAGGAATAATAACGTATTTGTTTGTGGAGGCTCCGGAGCAGGAAAGACTTCTTTTATGTTGACACCAAACCTGTTAAATTGTCACGACTGCAATGTATACACAGATCCAAAAGGAACACTCTTAGAAGAGTTTGGCAACTTTTTGGCTGCCCAGCCGGATACGGAAGTGTATTCCATAAATATGTGTGAAATGGAAAAGAGTATGAAGATCAATCCTTTTTTATTTCTAAATAAAAGAATGGATGTTTCCAAACTGATCCGCGCATTTATTAAAAACACAGAAAATGAGCAGACCCAGGCTGCACCCACAGATCCATTTTGGGAAAAGGCCGAAACTATGTTTCTAAAAGCAATTTTTCTGTACGTCTGGGATCAGTGCCCGAGATATGATTCAAGAACCGGAAGGACGTTGGAGAAAAATTGGAGATCGGTTATGCTTTTAATGGATGAAGCACAGTTTGAGGACGACAAGAATAAGAGTCTTTTACATATGCGGATGATGGAACTAAAATCAAGAGACAAGTACCATCCGGCAGTAAAAGCCTATGAACGATATGCTAATGCGGCAGAGGATACGGTTCGTTCCGTACTTGCTACAGCATACTCAAGAATGGATCCGTTTGATGATGAAGAAGTATTGAATATATTTTCCGGAAATGATATCCCACTCAATGAGATTGGAATTGGCCGCAATGGCGACCGAAAAACAAAGATCAATCTTTTTATCGTCATTCCGGATGATGATGACACGTTTAACTTTGTGCCGGGCATTATATACTCTCTTTTGATTCAGCAGTTGTATGCTCAGGCAAGACTTTTTCAAGGAAAACTGCCACTAAATGTAGGATTCTGGTTGGACGAGTTTGCTAATATCAAAATGCCAAACCGTTTTGACCGCTTTCTGGCCACGTGTCGATCCAGAGGAATTTACTGCGCGCTCTTTCTGCAGTCTTTGTCACAGATGAAGACATTGTTTAAAGAAGGGGCATGGGAAGGTCTTGTGAGCAACTGTGATACCTTTTTGTATTTAGGTGGTAACGAGCAGTCTACATATGAATACATCGAAAAACTTCTGGGTGAATGGACCATTGACAAAAAGACAACAGGACAAAGCCGGGGAAGCAATGGCTCATTTAGTGAAAATGCGGATGTCTTAGGAAAAAAACTGATGTCACAATATGAACTGCGTCTGCTTCCTAATGATGAATGTATTATCTTTGTACGTGGAGAAGAGGCGCTTCGTGACCTGAAATGGTTTCCATGGGAACACAAAGAATATGACAAGGCAAAAAGCTACGGCAGATATGATTATAAAGAGGGACAAAAATTTCTATATGATAAAGAAAAGGTTTGTTCCTTTTTAGAAGCTAATGAGGCGGAATATCTGCTGCAAAAGTCCAAAACAGATAAGAATATCAAAGTTTTGGAGATCGACCCGTTTCAATTTATGATGATGGATCTGGATTCTATCGGAGATCAAGTGGCCGATCCGGAGGATATAGATTTAAAGAAGTTAAAGCAGATTTATGAACGTGAGCAAAGCAAAAAAGAGAAAGAACTAAAAGAAAGTTTTCTGGAGCAGTATTCGGAACTCTCTTTAGCAGACATATTTGCTTCGCCGTGTATCGGAGAGTTTCGAAGAAACGTGATCAAAGATATGCTGCAGCATCAGGTCAGTGAAGAAGCAATCAAGAATATTGTAAATCCGGAGTTCAATGAGGAAGAGGTTTTGGCTAAAAAATCTTTTTATTACGATATGTATTCGATTCAATAACAGGATTTAACAGGATTTCTTTTTCTGGAAAAATACGGTATAATGGAATGCGTTATGGGGTTAGTTCGGCAAAAATTCATTGCATCATGCTTGGTTTTTAAGGGTGATGCAATGGATTTTTCTACAGGGGTTTGGGGGTGTAGCCCCCATGCTTATTCTATCCCCGGCATACGAATGACACTATTTGCATCAGGGGGAAAACACAAATGAAGGGATATCGTCATTTTAAATATGAAGATCGTCTTTTACTTGAATATCTATTAAAGAAGAAGATTCCAAAAGCAGAGATTGCCAGGATGATGAACTGTCATCCAAACACAATAACAAATGAATATAAGCGCGGAAAATATATCCATACCTTTGATTACTATGATAAAGAAATGTATTCTGCAGAGCTTGCCGAAAGTCGCTATCAGGAAAATTTGAAAAAACGCGGCACTCAAAAAAAGATTGATTCAGACCCGGAATATGCTGCCTTTTTGGAGCAGTTAATTTTAGAAAAGGATTTTTCACCTTCCGCAGCACTTGGATATGCCGGTATTAAGACTAAGAAAACATTTCGCACGAAAGTATGCGTACGTACACTGTACAGTTACATTGATAAAGGTGTTTTCAAATCTTTAAGCAATAAAAATCTGCCGGTGAAAGGAAAGCGAAAGCGCAGATACAAAAAAATACGGCGGCAAAAGAAGGTATCTGCCGGCACAAGCATTGATGCAAGACCCAAAAAGATTGATGCCCGGCACGAGTTTGGACACTGGGAAATGGACACTGTTAGAGGGGGAATGAATGGAAAAAAGAATCTTTTAGTTTTAACAGAGAGAAAAACGAGATATGAATTGTGCTTTCTTCTCCCAAACGGTGAAGCAAAGAACGTTGTATCTGTTTTGGATGAATTGGAAAAGCAGTATTAGGATAAATTTTCATCCCTTTTTAAATCTATTACGGTTGATAATGGTTCTGAATTTTCTGCTTTTGCCGATATGGAAAAATCATGCTTTGAAGGAAAACGTACAAGTATTTACTATTGTCATGCATACTGCAGCTGGGAGCGTGGCAGTAATGAAAATCAAAATAAGTTAGTTCGCAGACGGATTCCAAAAGGTTCTAACTTTGATTGGATGACGCAGGAAGATGTAGATGAGGTTCAGGAATGGATCAACAATTATCCAAGAAAGAAATTTGACTGGTTGTGTTCAAACGATCTGTTCCGGCAGGAAGTGGAGTTGATCCTTTGAAACAGGGGCGCAATATTGTTTTTTAGGCTATCAGAAGATAGTCTTTTTGTAGTACGCGAATTTTGCTCGGTGAGTGCGGAAATAAGAATAAACTATACAAAATGCACAAAAAACAAGGGGAAAATTGTTAAAAATGTAGAAACGAAAAAACATCACAAATAATACTTGCAATTTTCAAAATGCCGAAAAGAACTAGAAAACACTTGACGAAGACAAAAATATATGATATATTTTTCATGTTGTTAAAAAATAGATGGTCCTCTGGTGCGTTATGCAGGACATAACGAAATGGCATTAAGAACATCAAAAACAAGTAGGAGGAACAACAATGAACGAAATTATTAAGAAAATCGAAGCAGAACAGATGAAAAGTGAAATTCCTGAATTTCACGTTGGCGATACTGTAAAAGTATACGCAAAAGTTATCGAGGGAAGCCGTGAAAGAACACAGGTTTTTGAAGGCGTTGTATTGAAGAGACAGGGCGGAAGCAACCGTGAAACATTTACTGTTCGTAAGAGCTCAAATGGTATCGGTGTAGAAAAGACTTGGCCACTTCATTCTCCAATCGTTGAGAAGATTGAGATTGTTCGTCTTGGTAAAGTTAGACGTGCGAAATTGAACTACCTTCGTGACCGTGTTGGAAAAGCTGCTAAGGTAAAAGAATTAGTTCGCTAAGAATTACAAACAGGTTTATTGTTAATAGTGTATGTTATAGCATTTGCCGTAGCATACACTATGTTTCTATATAGGATAATCAGAAAGGGAATTTGTTTTGAATTTAAATTTTGATGAAGAAATCAAAAAACAAAAACGAAAAAAATTGATCAAAACCTCTTTGATCTGGATGATAGAAATTATAATTGTAATTGCTGTCGCCTATTTTGTGATACATTTCTGTTACCGTCGTACCAATACGATCGGTTCCACCATGGAACCAACCCTTTACAATGGACAGGAAGTATTTATCAATACCAAAGCCTATGTTCTTACTTCTCCCAAACGTGAAGCCGTAATTGCATTTTATGAAAAGGAGAAACAAGAAGGCGAAGAGGAGCCCTTGATCAGCATACGGCGTGTGATCGGGCTGCCCGGTGAAAAAATCAAAATCACCGATGGAAAAGTCTGGATCAATGGGGAAGAATATCAATCAAAATATACGTATTCAGCCATGACAACCGGCGGCATTGCCGAGCAGGAGCAGACACTTTCGGAAGATGAATATTTTGTGCTGTGTGATTCCCGTTCCAACACCGATGACAGCCGAAATTCGGCCTTTGGCATGGTGAAAAAATCACAGATTATCGGAAAAGTTTCATTCCGGTTAAAACCATTTTCCCGAGTAACAAAACCGGAACAAAAAACGACACAAACACAAGAAGAGGAGAATTGATCATGCATTTTCAGTGGTATCCCGGACATATGACAAAGGCAAAACGTGCCATGCAGGAAGATATTAAATTGATTGATGTTATCGTGGAACTTGTAGATGCACGTATTCCAAGGAGCAGCAAAAATCCTGATATTGACGCCTTGGCAAATGGCAAATCGCGCATTTTATTATTAAATAAGAGCGATATGGCAGATCCGGCCCAGACTGCCCGTTGGAAAGCTTATTATGAAAAACAGGGCTTTTTTGTACTGGCTGTTAATTCCACCAAACGCAGCGAACTAAAAGCAGTTAATCAGTTGATTCAGAAAGCATGCAAAGAAAAGATCGAGCGAGACCGCAAAAGAGGGATATTAAACCGTCCAATCCGTGCCATGATCGTCGGTATTCCCAATGTAGGAAAATCGACATTTATCAATAGTTTTGCCGGAAAAGCCTGCACAAAAACAGGAAACAAACCGGGTGTAACAAAAGGAAAACAATGGATCCGCATCAATAAACAGGTTGAATTGCTGGATACTCCGGGAATTCTCTGGCCGAAATTCGAAGATCAGACGGTCGGTCTGCGTCTTGCTTTTATCGGCTCGATTAAAGATGAAATTCTGCAGCGCGTAGAAATCGCCCTGGATCTTATCGAATATCTGAAAGAAGCATATCCCGGAACTTTAGCATCTCAATATGGCATTGAGGAAGCAAACGATTCCGCCGCAATACTGGAAGAAATCGGAAATGTCAGAAAATGTATTAAAAAGGGAACCGAGATTGATTATGAAAAAACTGCCGCCCTTATTCTCGATGATTTCCGCAGCAGTAAACTGGGTCTGATCTCCTTAGAGACACCTTCCGAAGCAGAAAAATAAACGGACAAAAGAGAGGTTTACCATGGAAAATAAATTAGACACAAACGAAATTGAAGAAAGTCTGCGTATCTGCGAAGAACTTTTTCAAAATAATCCGGATTTTAATCGAAGAGCGCCACGGCCGGTAGAAGCATTGGAATTGGCAAAAAATGTGACCGCACCTGTGGTTGAACCAAAACCTGCTGTCAAGCCGGTACCCATGCCGAAACCGGTATCGGAAGAAAACACAGAACCTGTAAAACCGGTTGTTTCCCAAGCACCGGAACCGGTAAAACCACCAGAAACTCCCACAATAGAAAAAGAACCGGAGCCTCCAGTCAAACCGGTATCCGTAACCAAACCGGTCCCGGAAGAAAAAAAGGAAACTCAGCCGGATGATTCAGAACCGGATTCGAAAAAAGAAAAATCCAAACCAAATATAAAGAAAAATTTGATTGCGTTTGGCATCTGCGTTGTGATTGCTATTGTGATCGCACTGATCATTACCAATTTTGTTGCCAGTCATACCAAAGTGGAGGGAAATTCCATGGAATCTACTTTGGAAAACGGTGATGATATTATTGTGGAAAAATTCTCCTATTTGACAAACAATCCGGAACGTTATGATATCATTGTGTTCCGTGAAAGTGAATCCGTTAATTACATCAAGCGTGTAATCGCATTACCGGGGGAAACGATTCAGATCACAGAAGGTAAAATTTATATCAATGAACGGGCCATATTTGATGCCTATGGAAATGCCAAAATGGAAGATGGTGGAATCGCCGAAAAGCCAATTAAACTTGGTCAAGATGAATATTTTGTCCTGGGTGATAACCGCAATGCCAGCAAAGACAGTCGTGACAAAGCCGTTGGTGTCATCAAACGCGACCAGATCATCGGAAAAGCATGGCTGCGGGTTCTTCCCTTTGACAACTTTGGAAAATTAGAATAAAAAGGACGCAGAAAACATGGAAATTGAACGCAAATATTTAGTAAAACAATTACCGGAAAACTTGGGGAAATATCCGCATTTTGTCATTGAACAGGGGTATTTATGTACGGAACCAACCATTCGGATCCGCCGAAAAAATAACGACTACATTCTGACTTATAAATCCAGGCAGAATGTATCGCCGGCGGTCGACACCTGTGTCAATGTCGAAGAGGAATTTCCGCTTTCCAAAGAGGCTTATGAACATCTGAAAGAAAAAACGGACGGAATCCTTGTCTGCAAAACCAGATACTACATTCCTTATCAAAAATATACCATTGAACTGGATCTCTTTGAGGCGCCTTATGATACGCTGCGGATTGCCGAGGTCGAATTCCCAACGACAGAAGAAGCGGTTCAATTTTGTCCACCATCCTGGTTTGGAGAAAATGTGAGCGGTGATATCCATTTTTCTAATTCTTATTTAGCAACAAAAAAATAAAAAAACGCTGACTTGAAAAAGTAAATTCCAGTGTAAGAGTAAATTCCATCGGCTTTTAAAT
>OGPH01000284.1_pt1 | contig 57819 bp, 53 predicted proteins | sample 1552891 | NCBI WGS metagenome assembly OGPH01 (sample SAMEA2580272, study PRJEB22360) | human gut metagenome | biome: human gut; feature: human-associated habitat; material: faeces | place: Denmark | collected 2008/2010 | reverse complement strand
TGGTTGACCGTATCCCGCCGGATATACTGGCGGAACTGAAACGGCAGCAGCGGCACACGGTAAAGGAAAGGTGATAGATATAAGCAGAAATTTTCGCCGCCCCTGTGCGGCATTGTACCTTGAAAACTGAATATGGAGGACACTGGATGGCAAAAAGCGAAAGCGATATTTTTACACCCCGGACAGGGCAGGTCATACAAGCAGAGAACGGCACGCAGTATTTTGTATGTGGGAACAACCGTATAAAAATCTCCGAACACTTCGCCGCAGGCGGGAAGCCCCTCGGTGATCTGATTGTAGATGTGGTGCGGCATACCGCAGAAAAAGCCGCTTCAACCTGATAGCCCATCATTGATAACACGCCCACGCTTATGATATAATTGCCATAGAGCAAAAGTATTGTAAGCGTGGGTTGTTTCTTTAGAAGGAGGATTTTTAACGGTGAAACAACCTTACAATACTACGATTTACAACACGGCGCTTTATATGAGATTGAGCCGGGACGATGAAAACTATGGTGACAGCGTAAGCATTGAAACACAGCGGACAATCCTGCAACAGTACGCAAAGGAACAGGGGCTTCATGTAGTCGGTGAGTATGTGGACGATGGCTGGTCGGGGACGAACTTTGAACGCCCGGATTTTCAGCGCATGATGGACGATATGGAAGCCGGAAAAGTAAACTGCATTGTCACGAAAGACCTTTCCCGTTTCGGGCGGGAACATGTGATGATGGACTACTATCTGGAATTTCTGTTCCCGGAAAAACGGGTGCGCTACATCGCCGTTGCGGAGAATGAGGACACAGAGAAAGGGCTTTCCGATTTTGTCCCGTTCAAAAACCTGTTCAATGAATGGTTTGCGAAAGATACGAGCCGCAAGGTAAAGGCCGCTTTCAAAGCGAAGTTTGCCACAGGACAGCGTATCGGCGCCTATGCTCCCATCGGGTACAGGAAACACCCGGAAATCAAAAACAAGCTGATAATCGACGAGGAAACCCGCTGGATAGTGGAGAAGATTTTTGACCTTGCCATTCATGGCAGAGGGGCGGCCAGTATCACAAGCATACTGATTGCGGAAAAGGTTCCCACGCCGGGATTTATCAACTTTCAGCGTGACGGGACTTTCGCAAACATCTATGCGGGTGCGCCGGAGGAAAAAAGCTACGCATGGACGATAGCGCAGGTCAAGAGCATTATGAAAGATGAAACCTATATCGGCCATACCATCCACTACCGGGAAACAAACATTTCCTTTAAGAACAAGCGGAGGATACGCAAGCCCCAAAGTGAATGGGTGCGGGTGGAGAACACGCAGGAGCCGATTATCAGCGAACAGGTTTTCCGGCAGGTACAGGAGCAGATAGCAAACCGCCGCAGAAAATGCAAGGACGGTACAACACAGATTTTTTCCGGATTGGTAAAATGTGCGGATTGCGGCTGGTCGCTGTCCTATGGGGAGAACAGGCAGAACAGCAAGCCTTACGGCCATTATCATTGTAGCAAGTACGGACAGGGCACACGCCAATGCTCCATGCACTATATCCGCTATGATGTGCTTTACGCCTATGTCCTTTCCCGTCTGCAATACTGGTCGGGGCTGGTACAGCATGATGAAGAACGGCTCTTGAAGCGGCTGTTAAACGCCAATGACAAGGGACAGGTCGCCGCAAGAAAGAAGCAAGCCGCAGAGTTGAACAAAGCGGAGAAGCGGAAAGCCGAAGTCGATACCCTGTTTGCCCGGATGTATGAGGACTGGGCGGCGGGGCGTATCACGGAATACAACTTCTCTATGCTGTCCGGGAAGTACCAAAGCGAACAGGCTGAACTGGACGAAAAGATTGAACAGCTTCAATCCGCTATCGCCACTGAAAGCCAGAACGCCGCAGACGCAGAAAAATGGATTGCCTTGATGAAAGAGTGCGTCAATCCAACAGAACTGACCGCCGAACTTTTGAATACGCTGATTGAAAAAATCGTTGTCCATGAAGCGGTCAAAGGTGAGGACGGAAGCCGGGAACAGGAGGTAGAAATCTTCTACCGCTTTATCGGCAAAATTGATTGAATGATACCAATATCTTTAACTATGTGATACCGGAGAATCCTATCCGGATATTACTTTTTTGCCGGCATTAGCCAATGTATTTGAAACGAGCATCGATTTGCTTCTTGGCATGGATACAATTCGAGCTGAAGAAACGCGTTTGAGTATTCATAAAAAAGCTGTTGCCTATCAGCGAGATGGAGATTATGATTCAGCCGAGAAAATATACAGAGATGCTTTGCTGATATATCCGAATAAACCTGGTATGATTCTTGGATTAGCAGGTACATTGGCGTTAAAAGGAAATACTGATGAAGCCATTGAACTAATGGAAAGAGGATTGCCTCTATCAATCAATGAAAAACAGAAAGCAACTATGCGCGCAACATTATGTTTTTTATATCTGAAAAGTGGAAGAGAAGATAAAGCAAATAAACTTGCATCAGAACTTCCGCACACAAGGGAAAGTAGAGAAGTGATTCAACCACTTATTCAGCAAAAATTAAGTGATTTTGAAATTAATGAAAACATAAAAGTGATTCTTCTTGGAGATGGAAAGGGGTTATGGTGATAGTATGAAAATGGATTTAGCTTCGCTTTCAAATTGAAAGGATTGTAAATACAAATAGGTAATAAATTTGCCGCAAAAAAAACTGAAAGCCCAAATAAAACAAGGCTTCCAGCTCAGTAATGACTAGCGGAGATGGTGGGAGTCGAACCCACGCGCCCTTGCGGACCTATCGCATTTCGAGTGCGACCTCTTACGACCACTTGAGTACATCTCCTTACTTGCTGACAAACTCAGCTTATATATTATAACAAAAAAACAGAGAAAAGAAAAGGGAAAAAACAGAAAAACTTGAAGTTGACTTTTACACAAAGACAACTGTCTTTGTGTGTGAGAAAAAGACATGGACGCACAAAATGTTTGCCAGAGACGGAAAAAGTACTTGAATTTTTACAAAGGAGGGAGTATTATATAAATAGAAATTATGCAGTTTGTAAAAAGAACGGAGGAATTCAAAAATGAGCGATAACATGATGTGGGCATTGGTAAAGGAGAAACCGGAAGCCGGATTATGGATGAAGAGAGTACCGATTCCGGAAGTAGGACCAAACGATGTAAAGATCAAAATCCACAAAACAGCTATCTGCGGTACAGACGTACATATTTATCAGTGGAATGAATGGGCACAGCATACGATCCCGGTAGGACTGACCGCCGGACATGAGTATGTTGGTGAAGTTGTCGAGGTAGGTCCTGGCGTACAGGGATTTAAGATCGGAGATCTGGTATCCGGCGAGGGACACATCACATGCGGCAAATGTCGGAACTGTCTGGAAGGCCACAAAGAAAACTGCAAGGACGCAAAGGGCGTCGGTGTCAACAGAAATGGTGCATTTGCAGAGTACCTTGTGATTCCGTCTTCGAACGTATGGCCATGCAACCCGAATATCCCGGAAGAGATGTATGCGATTTTTGATCCGTTCGGAAACGCTACACATACAGCGCTTTCCTATGATATGCTTGGAGAGGACGTGCTGATCACAGGTGCGGGCCCGATCGGTATCATGGCAGCGGCAATCGCGAAGTTTTCAGGCGCAAGACATGTTGTTGTGACAGATCTCAACCAGTATCGTCTGGATCTTGCGACAAAGCTCGGTGCGACAAGAACAGTGAACTTAAAAGAAGAGAAACTGACCGATGTGATGAAAGAGATCGGAATGACAGAAGGATTTGATGTAGGTCTTGAAATGTCCGGAAGTCCGGCTGGTCTGTCTGACATGATCCACAATATGAAGCACGGTGGAAAGATCGCTCTTCTCGGACTTCAGGGAACAGAGACGAAAGTGGATCTGGAGACAGTGATCTTCAATGGTCTGAATATCCGCGGTATTTACGGAAGAAAAGTATGGGATACATGGTACAAGATGTCTACGATGCTTCAGGCAGGACTTGACATTTCCCCGATTATCACACATCGTTTCGATATCAAAGATTATGAAAAGGGATTCGAGGCAATGATCTCTGGAAATTCAGGAAAAGTCGTACTTGACTGGTCTCATATCAACGATTAGTAGAAAGGAAGAAAAGCAAAAATGGCACGTAAAAATGATCTGTTAAGCATTTATACAAAAACTGTAGAAGAAATTAAAGAAGCAGGCCTTTTCAAGGGAGAGGCTCCGATCTGCTCTCCTCAGGGAGCAAAAGTGACGCTGGAGGACGGGAAAGAGTACCTCAACATGTGTGCAAACAACTATCTGGGGCTTGGAAATAATCAGAGACTGATCGACGCTGCAAAGCGTACATACGATGAGAGAGGGTTTGGTGTCGCATCCGTTCGTTTTATTTGCGGAACACAGGATATCCACAAACAGCTTGAGAAAAAGATCTCTGATTTCCTTGGAACAGACGATACGATTCTTTATTCTTCCTGCTTCGACGCAAACGGTGGGCTTTTCGAGACCATCTTAAAAGCAGAAGACGCTGTCATCAGTGACGAATTAAACCACGCTTCTATTATCGACGGCGTGCGTCTTTGCAAAGCAAAGAGATACCGCTACAAAAACAACAGCATGGAAGATCTGGAAGCAAAATTAAAAGAGGCCGATGAAGCCGGAGCAAGAATTAAGCTGATTGCGACAGACGGTGTATTCTCCATGGATGGTATCATTGCCAACTTAAAAGGTATCTGTGATCTGGCTGACAAGTACAATGCACTTGTTATGGTAGACGACAGTCATGCGGTTGGATTCGTTGGCAAAAAGGGCCGCGGTACCGCAGAATACTGTGGAGTAGAAGGCCGTGTAGATATCATTACAGGAACACTTGGAAAAGCACTCGGCGGAGCATCCGGCGGATATACATCTGGCCGGAAAGAAATTATCGACCTGCTTCGTCAGCAGAGCCGTCCGTATCTGTTCTCCAACTCTCTTGCACCGGCAATCGTAGGCGCGAGCATGGAGCTGTTTGATATGTTAAGTGAGAGTACGGAGCTTCGTGACCATTTGGAAGAAGTGACATCTTACTATCGTCAGAAACTGGATGAGAACGGATTTGACGTAATTCCTGGAACACATCCATGTGTGCCGGTTATGATTTACGACGAGAAGACAGCGGCTGAGTTTGCAAAGAGAATGATGGAAAAAGGCGTTTATGTCGTAGCATTTTCTTATCCGGTTGTACCGAAGGGAAAAGCAAGAATCCGTACTCAAGTATGTGCAAGTCATACAAAAGAAGATATTGATTTTATCGTAAAATGCTTTATCGAAGTACGTGAGGAAATGGGACTGAACAAATAACTTTATATTGTGTAGCCATGATAGCAGAAAGGCGCCCTGAGGGGCGTCTTTTTGCATGAGAAAAGGTACAGAATTTCATACACAAACACGATAGACTTTATCCGGAAAATCACTTGCTTTTTTATATATAAGGAGTATAATGATAAAGATTTCATAAAGATTACATTAATTTTTCGTTTACGCAGGAGGAAACATGAATATCATCATTGTAGGAGCCGGAAAAGTTGGAATCACGATTGGAGAACAGTTAAGCTCTGAAAATCATAATATTACAATTATTGACCTGAATCAGAAGAAAGTAGAAGAGGCGGAGGAGAAGTTTGACGTCATGGGTGTTGTGGGAAACGGCGCCAGTTACCAAGTTCAGATGGAGGCAGGCGTTATGGACGCGGAGCTTTTGATTGCGGTGACAGGTGCGGACGAACTGAATCTGCTCTGCTGTCTGATTGCGAAAAAGGCCGGAAAGTGTCAGACCATAGCCAGAGTCAGAAACCCGATTTACAGTAAGGAGGTCAATTTTATCAAACGGCAGATGGGATTGTCCGTGGTAATCAATCCGGAGCTGGCAGCAGCACAGGAGATTTCAAAGCTTCTTAGGCTGCCATATGCTAAAAAAGTTGATACCTTTGCCAGAGGCCGTGTGGAGATGGTGAAATTCCGGATGCATCCGGAATTACATATGGACGGACTGAAAGTGGCCGACATTCTTTCCAAGATGAAGTGTGACGTTATGATCTGTGGCGTGGAGAGACTGAAAGAGAGAAAGGTTGTGATCCCGAACGGAGATTTCATCCTTCGGGATGGTGATCTGGTTTCTATGATGGCGGTTCCGAGAGAGACGGCGAAGTTTTTCAAGAAAATGGGAATCCCGACGCATCAGGTGAAGAGTACACTGATCGTAGGCGGCGGAATGATCGCTTTTTATCTCGCCAAGCAGCTTCTGGAAATGCGGGTGGATGTACGGATCATCGAGCAGAATAAAGAGCGCTGCGAGATGTTGAGTGAGGAGCTCCCGGACGCGACGATCCTTCAGGGGGACGGAACGGATAAAGAGTTTCTGCTGGAGGAAGGGCTGGCACATACGGAGTCTCTTGTCGCCCTGACCAATATGGATGAGGAGAATTTGATGCTGGCCCTGCTGGCAAGAAAATATTCTGAGGCCAAGCTGGTAGCAAAGGTCAACCGCATCCATTTTGAGGAGGTGATCGACGACCTGGATATCGATAGTATTATTTATCCGAAAAACCTGGCGGCAGAGCACATTGTGCGTTATACGAGAGCAATGCAGAACTCTCTTGGAAGTAATGTGGAGACTCTTTATAAAGTCATGGACGGAGCGGCTGAAGCGCTGGAGTTCGTTATCCGGGAGGAATCTCATGTCACGAACCGCACGCTGAGGGAGCTGTCGCTCAAGGATAATCTGCTTGTATGTTATATCAGCCGATTTGGAAAATTGAAAATGGCCCGTGGGCAGGATATGCTGAAAGTAGGCGATTCGGTTATTGTTGTCACGACCCATAAAGGGCTGAATGATATTACGGATATTCTGAAATATTGAATGCCGGAGGGGGAAAAGGAGTAAGACTATGAATTATTCTATGGTATTGTATGTCGTAGGGTGGATTCTCAATTTTGAGGCCGCTTTTATGCTTCCTTCCTGTCTGGTAGCCTGCATCTATCAGGAAAAAAGCGGTCTGGCCTTTGTAGCTGCCATGGTGGTTGCGCTTGTGGTCGGGATTCCACTGACGATCCGGAAGCCGAAGAGCAGAGAGTTTTATACTAGGGAGGGCTTTACAAGTGTAGCCCTTGGTTGGATTGTACTGAGTATTGTCGGAGCAATTCCGTTTGTACTAAGCGGATCTATTCCGAATATGGTGAAGGCACTGTTTGAATCTGTATCCGGGTTTACGACGACCGGTTCCAGTATCCTGACAGATGTGGAGGTGGTGCCCCGCTGCGTACTGTTTTGGAGAAGCTTTACGCACTGGATCGGAGGAATGGGAGTCCTTGTCTTTATCATGGCGGTCATGCCCTTGATCGGAGGTAAAAATATTAATCTGATGCGTGCAGAGAGTCCGGGACCGTCTGTCACAAAGATGACGTCCCGCATCAAGAATACGGCGAAGATTCTTTATCAGATTTATCTTGTAATGACCGTGATAGAGATTCTTCTTCTTCTGATAGGGAAGATGCCGCTTTTTGATGCACTTACGATTTCCTTTGGCACGGCGGGCACCGGAGGATTCGGAATCAAAAATGACAGTATAGCAAGTTATTCTCCATACTTACAGTATGTGGTTACAATTTTTATGATTTTATTTGGGGTTAACTTTAACTTTTATTTTCTGCTGCTTTTGAAAAAGCCGATCGAAGCCTTAAAAAGCGAGGAGGTTCGGTGGTATTTTGGCATTATTGCTGCATCGATTCTGGTGATCTTTGTTTATGTCCGGTCCATCTATCCAACTGCGGAGGAGGCGTTCCGTCATTCTGCGTTTCAGGTGGGATCGATTATCACCACCACGGGATTTGCCACGACAGACTTTAATCTATGGGCACAGGTACCGAGGACGATCCTTGTCATGCTGATGTTCATCGGTGCCTGTGCAGGAAGTACCGGAGGCGGTATCAAGGTATCCAGAATCCTGATCCTTGGAAAGACAATCAAAAAGGAGCTTAATCAGCTCGTACATCCGACTGGTATTAAGAAACTTCAGATGAACGGGCGTCTGATTTCCCACGAGGTGCTCAGGTCGGCTAATGTCTATATGATGGTCTATCTTTTGATTTTTGCATGTTCGGTTCTTATTGTGGCGATGGATAATTTTGACCTGGTGACAAATTTTACCGCAGTGGCGGCAACATTAAACAATGTTGGTCCAGGTCTGGAATTGGCCGGCCCGACAGGCAATTTCAGCCAATTCAGCAACCGCTCGCTTCTGGTGATGATTTTTGATATGCTCGCCGGAAGACTGGAGCTTTTCCCGCTTCTGCTGTTATTCCATCCGATAGCATGGAGAAAGTTTTAGCGTGTAAATCAGGATTCATCGAGAGAGTGGGAGGGACAGCATTTTTAGCCGCTGTCCCTTCTCTTTGTAAGATGTACAGAGGAAAGTGTCATTCCTATCCGCAGGATGACAGTAGCATATCGATGGCGTCCAGAAGCAATGCTTTTTCCTCCGGAAGATGACCTTGGATCGTGTAAGTATTGAGGACGGTGGTGTCGTGGAACATACAATCTGTCACAGCCAGATTTTCAAGGAGAATTCGCTCTTCCCACAGCATTTCCGCATCGTTCATCATATCAAAATGTCCCTTTTTTACATCTTTATAAAGGGGAGTATCTTCCCAGAGCTTGAGTTTCAGGCACCAAATATCCGCAGGATGAAGCTGGTTTAACAGTCTTGCGGTGGACAAGGCGTGATGGACGGAAAAGTGCCGTCCCCCGAGTCCTAGAATGATGGTGACATAGTATTCAATTCCTACGTCTTCCAGTCTGCGAAGCTGGGTCAGCATATCCATAGAGGTGACGCCTTTTTTTTGTTCCAGGAGGATAGAGTCGCTGCCGCTTTCCAGTCCGATATGGAGTGTTGTAAGTCCCATCTGGTGAAGAAATCGAAGCTCCTCGTCAGTTTTCCGCGCAATATCGTCTATCCGGGAATACATGGCAAATTCGTGGATATTTGGCATGTACTGGTCTGTCATGTCAAAAATCACGCTCAGCTTTTCATAGTCCAGAACAAACGCATTTTCCCCGAGCAGGAAGAGCCGGTAGGCATCAGGCCGGAACTGTCCCAGGATCTGCATGTTACGGCGGATTCTTTCCAGGGAATGGATATGGAACGGATCTTTAGCAAAGTCGCAGAAGCGGCATTTGGCGTGGCTGCACCCAAGAGCCACCTCCAGAGCGGCGCTTTTCTGTTCGCTTGGCGGCAGATAGATTGTGTCATGGGTATAGATAGAAGCAAATAATTCTTCTTCTGTCATTATAGGACCCCCTTTCTTTGAAAAGATACTACAGGAAGATAAATCAGCGGGTCAGACCGCTAAGCATCTCAAAAAATCCCGGGTAGGAGACATCCACACACTGCTCTTCCTGGATGTGGGTTTCTCCCTGGGCAGCAAGGCCTGCTACGGCAAAGGCCATTGCAATGCGGTGATCCATATGAGGATGGATCGTAGCGCCTGCTAATGGTTTCCCACCGTGTATGATCATGCCATCATCGGTCGGTGTAATGTCAGCGCCCATAGCCCGTAAGTTTTCAGTTACAGTTTGTATCCGGTCAGTCTCCTTGACTTTCAGCTCAGCGGCATCCCGGATGATAGTGGTGCCGTCAGCAAAGGCAGCCAGAACAGCGATCATTGGAATCTCATCGATGAGCGTTGGGATGATGGAGCCTTCAATACAGGTACCGGTAAGGCTGGAATGACGCACCAGAAGGTCTGCGGTCGGTTCGCCGGCGCCATCTTTTTGATTCATGTAAGTGATATCAGCGCCCATGGACTTGCAGACTTTGAGGATGCCGGCGCGGGTGTCGTTGATTCCTACATTCTGGATGAGTACCTCCGATCCTGGGACCAGAAGTGCCGCCCCGATAAAATAGGCAGCAGAAGAAATATCTCCCGGCACGAAAATATCCTGGGCGTATAGCTCGTCACATGGTGAGATGGTGCTTTCGGCTTCGCCGCTTTCCAGAAGCGTTGTGTGAAGAACAGCGCCAAACTGAGAGAGCATCAGCTCGGTATGGTTTCTGGAAAGAGAAGGTTCCAGGATGGTGGTCGGACTGTTGGCATAAAGCCCTGCCAGCAAAATGGCGGATTTTACCTGAGCCGACGCCACCGGGGATTCATAGCGGATGCCGTGAAGACATGGTTGTCCCTGAATCATCAGAGGGGCACAGTCATTGCCGGACAGACTTTCGATCCGGGCTCCCATCATGGAAAGGGGGCGGATGATCCGTCCCATCGGGCGGGAGTTGAGTGAGTCATCACCGGAAAGGAATGAGGTGAAGGACTGTGCGCTTAAAATCCCGGAGATAAGCCGGGTTGTTGTACCGCTGTTTCCCACATTAAGAGTGCCAGACGGGGCAGTAAGGCCGTGAATCCCTTTCCCTTGGACGAGAATCCTTCCGTCGGTTTCTTGCTGAATATCTATTCCCATCTGCCGGAAACAACCGATGGTAGAGAGGCAGTCTGCACCGTTCAGGAAGTGGCGGACGGAAGTGGTACCCTTCGCCAGGGCACCAAACATAATGCTTCGGTGAGAAATAGATTTATCTCCCGGTATCGTAATCTCCCCATGGAGCGGGGAGGAAGTTTTGATCTGTTTCATAAGTAGTCTCCCTTATCATATTTTTCCTTATTCTAATCAGGATCGTTCATAGACAGTGTAGCGATGCCGCCTTAATACCTGGGCTGCCTGTTCCTGTGCCGATGCCTCGTAGAACTCGATACGCAGAACGCCCTCTTCAAATTCGCGGTTGTGGACGATCCCGATATTTTTGATGCTGATCAGATTGGAGGCCAGGATCGTGGCAATTGTCGCGATTCCGCCTGTCTCGTCGATGATATCACAGTAGATGGCAAAGAGCTTCTTGATCGGTCCGGCGGAGATATCCGGCACGGAATTTCGATAGCTTCTGGAGGAATCAAAGAAGCTGTAAATACCCTGGGAATCACCCTGATCGATCATGGCTTTTGCCATGTTCAACGACTCGATGTAGTTTCCGAGAATCTGGGAGATATGTTCCCTGTTTGCCGTCAGGATATGCTCCCACATGGTTGGGGAGGAGGAGGCGATCCTCGTGATATCCTTAAACCCGCCGGCAGCCAGAAGCTTCATCAGTTCGTCCTTCGTGTCGTGGTCCCGGACGAAATTGACGAGGCTGGATGCAATCACATGGGGGAGATGACTGATGGTGCCCGTCACATAGTCGTGGGTCTTACAGTCCAGTGCAACCGGAATGGCCCGGAGCGATTGGATAAAGTCAGAAAACGCCTGCACCTTTTCTTTTTGCTCCGGTTCGGACGGCGTGAGAATATAGTAGGAATTCTCAATCAGTACCGACTTAGAATTGGCGTAGCCCGATTTTTCTGATCCAGCCATCGGGTGACCGCCGATAAAGAAATCAGAAAGACCAATTTTTTCTACTTCCTCATGGATTGGTGTTTTGACGCTTCCTACATCGGTCAGGATCGTCTGCTTTGACAGAAATGGCTTTACCTGGCTTAAATAGGCAGAATTATATATGACTGGCGCGCACAGAAAAAGATAGTCGCATCCTTTGAAATTTTCGTCAATGACAGTGACCGCCGTGTTGATGACGGATTCTGCGGTGGCAAGTGCCAGCGTTTCCCGGTTTTTATCAAATGCGATAATTTCGCTGTCCGGATAATACTGGCGGATGGCTTTTGCGATTGATCCGCCGATCAGTCCAAGCCCGATAAATCCTGTTTTCATAATTGAGTTCTCACCTTTCCTGATCTGGTTATTTCCTTATATTTTAAGAGATTTTTGTGTCTTTGTCAAAATACATCTCAAATTGCTGTACAAAATGATTAGAAAAGGAAGGACAGAACGCCAATTCAGGAATGGGGTAGCCTGATCCTGATACAAGTATCAATCAATTCCGTCCATCCATGATAGTTGAACTGTTACAAAAACATTGTGAATATTCAATAAAAGAGTTGTAAAATAACTAAAAATTTAGTACAATATACACATGGTTACTGTAAAAACAAACGCAGTAAAATCGAGCTAGACAATGAAGGAGGCAGCACTATATGAAAGTTTACAGGACGGATGAAATCAGAAATGTTGTTTTGTTAGGTCATGGCGGAAGCGGAAAGACGAGTCTTGCAGAAGCAATGGCCTATGTATCAGGCGCAGTAAACAGGATGGGAAAAGTAGGCGACGGAAATACCATCAGCGATTTTGATAAAGAAGAACAGAAACGTGGATTTTCTATCGGAACAAGCCTGATACCGATCGAGTGGGAGAAGGCAAAGATTAATGTGCTGGATACACCGGGTTACTTCGACTTTGTAGGAGAAGTAGAAGAGGCGGTCAGCGTTGCGGACGCGGCAGTGATCGTTGTTTCCGGAAAGGCAGGCGTGGAAGTCGGCACTGAAAAGGCATGGGATCTCTGTGATAAGTACAATCTTCCTCGTATGATCTATGTGACCGAGATGGATTTAGACGATGCAAGTTTCCGTCAGGTAGTGGAAACGCTCCGTGAGAAATACGGTAAGGTGATTGCGCCGCACTTCATGCCGATCCGTGAAAATGAGAAGCTTGTGGGCTATGTCAACATTATCAAAAACGCAGGACGGCGTTACACCGATATCGGTAAGAGAGAAGAATGTGAGATCCCGGATTACTGTATGGACTACTTGCAGCAGTACAGAGAGGCGCTCATGGAGTCTGTAGCGGAGACAAGCGAGGAGTTTCTGGACCGTTATCTCTCCGGTGAGGAGTTCTCTGTGGAGGAGATCCGTTCTGCTATGCGTACAGAAGTCATGGATGGTGACATCGTTCCGGTGGCAATGGGATCTAATATCCAGGCTCAAGGCGTTGCGAATCTGCTTTCTGACATTGTACGTTTTTTCCCTAGTCCGGCAAACCGTGAGTGTGTCGGCATGAACCGTAAGACAAACGCGATCTATGAAGCGAACTATGACTTTGCTAAAGCAAAAAGTGCGTACGTATATAAGACGATGGTAGATCCGTTTATTGGAAAATATTCCTTTATCAAGGTATGTTCCGGCGTGATCAAGGGCGATGATGTGCTGTATAATGCAGATACAGACGCAGAGGCAAAACCAGGCAAGATCTATACGATGCTAGGCAATAAGCCGGTAGAAGTCTCAGAGCTGTTTGCGGGAGATATCGGAGCCATCGCGAAGTTGACAACAACAAAGACCGGAGACACCCTCTCCACAAAGAATACTCAGATCACATTCGCAAAGACGGAATACTCTCAGCCGTATACTTATATGAAATATACGACAAACTCTAAGGGAGATGAAGATAAGGTATCCCAGGCACTCTCCAGAATGATGGCAGAGGACGTGACGATGAAGATTGTCAATGATACAGAAAACAGACAGATCCTTCTCTACGGTATGGGCGATCAGCATCTTGAAATTATCGCTAGTAAGCTTGCCTCCAGATATAAAGTTGCGATTACCCTAGAGAAACCAAAGGTAGCATTCCGTGAGACGATCCGGAAGAAATCCGATATCGACTCCAAGTATAAGAAGCAGTCCGGGGGACACGGACAGTACGGACATGTCAAGATGACATTCGAGCCGTCCGGTAACCTGGAAGAGGCATTTACATTTGAAGAGAAAGTCGTAGGAGGAGCGGTTCCGAAGAATTACTTCCCGGCAGTAGAAAAGGGGCTTCAGGAAGCAGTATTGAAAGGACCTCTTGCCGGATATCCGGTTGTGGGCATTAAGGCGACATTATACGATGGATCCTACCATCCGGTAGACTCTTCAGAAATGGCGTTTAAGACTGCTACCATCCAGGCATTTAAGAAAGGTATTATGGAGGCGTCCCCGGTACTGCTTGAGCCGATCGTATCTTTAAAAGTGACAGTGCCGGATGAATATACCGGGGACGTTATGGGAGATTTGAATAAACGTCGTGGACGGGTACTTGGTATGACTCCGGTCAATGGAGGAAAACAGGTGATCGAAGCCGATGTTCCGATGATGGAGCTTTATGGCTATTGCACGACTTTGCGTTCCATGACAGGAGGACGCGGCATCTATGAATACCAGTTTGCAAGATATGAGCAGGCTCCGAACGACGTTCAGGAAAAAGAGATTGCAAACAGAGCGGCAGAGGAATAAAAGCCTGCTGAAGAGTGCAGACGAGACGAAAAGTAATAAAAAGAGACTTTGAGATCAGGTACATAAGAAAGGGTCCGGTACTACAAAAAGGAACGTAGTGCGGGACCCTTGTTTTCCCCGAAAAAGAGTGCTATAATTGCTATTCATAACCAGATATTTTAACAACAAGAAGAGGAGACATTATGAAAAAGACAAAAACGAAAATTTTGACAGTTCTTGTTCTGATTTTACTGGCGGGAATCTATTATTATGTCAAGCTTCCGGCGATTAATATCCATGCGGATGGCTTCTGGATGTTCCTTCTGGTGGTGATAGCGGCGGTGGCTGTCTTTTATATCGGACGGCGGAGACTATTCCGCAAAGAGGATATCAAGGCTTCCGGGATCGCAAAAGGGCTGATTGGGCTATTTCTTCTGGTAGTAGCGGTATATCTGGCAGGGACGTTGTTGTCCTCCCCGATTATCAATGCCAAGAAGTACCAGAAGCTTCTTAATGTAGAGAATGGCGATTTTCAGACGGACATCAAGGAGCTTTCTTTTGATCAGATCCCGCTTCTCGACCGGGATTCTGCGACCCTGCTTGGAAACAGGAAGATGGGAAGCATGGTGGATATGGTATCCCAGTTTGAGGTGGATGAGCTCTACAGTCAGATCAATTACCAGGATAAGCCGGTGCGGGTATCCCCGCTTCGCTATGCCAATGTGATTAAATGGTTTACGAATCAGTCCGAAGGTATTCCGGCATATATCCGGATCGATATGACGACTCAGTCTACAGAGCTTGTCATGCTGGACGAAGGAATGAAATACTCCACAAGCGAATATTTCAACCGGAACATTCACCGGCATTTGCGGTTCCGGTATCCGACCTACATCTTTGGAGAGCTGAGTTTTGAGATTGACGACAACGGAGTTCCGTACTGGGTAGCTCCGGTGAAGAAGTTTAATATCGGACTCTTTGGAGGAGAGACGGTCGGACGTGTTGTTCTTTGCAACGCCATCACCGGGGAGACAGAAGATTATGCGATCGATGAAGTGCCGGAGTGGATTGATCATGCATACGATGCGGATCTGCTCGTACAGCTTTACGATTATTACGGTACACTGAAACACGGATTTTTCAACAGTATCCTGAGCCAGAAAGACTGTCTCAAGACAACAGATGGTTACAACTATCTGGCTATTGATGATGACGTCTGGGTTTATACCGGAGTTACGTCGGTGAACGAAGATCAGTCCAACGTCGGTTTCGTTCTGATGAATCAGAGGACGATGGAGACGAAGTTTTACGAGGTAGAGGGAGCGACAGAGAATTCTGCCATGTCCTCAGCAGAGGGCCAGGTGCAGAACCTGCATTATAAAGCGACATTCCCTTTGCTTCTGAATATTTCCGGTGAACCGACATACTTTATCGCACTCAAGGATGACGCGGGACTGGTGAAGAAGTACGCCATGGTCAATGTACAGAAATACCAGGTAGTTGCCATCGGTGATACGGTCAGCAAATGTGAAGAGAGCTACACAGAGCTCATGCAGGAAAATGGAATTGAGACGGACGACAGCAGCGCCGCAAAGGAGACGAAAACGATTACCGGGGCGATTACCAAGGTCGCGCAGGGTGTCGTGGATGGGGATTCCCATTTCTACGTGATGGTGGAAGGCTCCGATGAGATTTTCGACGTATCAGTAGTGAATTTCATAGATATCATCAAATACGACGTCGGCCAGCAGGTGACGATGGAGTATCAGGAAGGAGAAAAGACGAACGTCGTACTTTCCCTCAATGGAGAGGAGAAAAATCCGATTAAAGAAGAGGAAGACGAGGAGACTGACAGCAACGACGAGGCAGCAGTCCCGGAAGAAAAATAAAAGGATTCTCAAGAATGTAAAAAAGAAAGAGACGGAAAATCATTCCGTCTCTTTCTTTTGTAAACGGGACAACGCCGGATCAGGTAAGGTAAGGACTCTTTCGGCAGAAGTCCCGCCAGCCGGTGTGATTAATTCAGATAAGCGCATCCCTCAGCGTCAACGAGCCTCAGTTCTTCTTTTCCCGCACTGATGCTCACATAGAAATCCAGATCACATTCTTTTGAAATTTTTTTCAGCTTTTCCAGAAATTCCGGGATGTCGTCAAGAGAGATATGTGCATGTTTCAAAATGGCGTCGATGAAGATCGCCTTAATATCGTGATCTGCACTTGTCATACCATAAATAAACCCAAGATATGCATCGATGTTATCGATTGCTTCATAGTCGTCCATGCAGATTGCACGAATGTCGAAAGATAAGCTGTATGTATCGCGGTGGCTCTTCTTGATAAAGATTACGTGTCCATCGGACTCCTTTGCCGCTTTGTTGGCAAGTTCAATCATCTGTTGTGTCTTTCCGCTGCCTTTCGGGCCTGTCAATAAATTAACCATATGCATTATCTCCTTTAGCTATATATTTTTCTTACTGAAATGACTTGTGATTATTATACACCCAAGAGGGATTTTAAACAATCCTTTTTTGTCAAATTCCACAAAACAAGCTCGAAAAGAATGAGGGAATCTTGACAAAAAGAACGGATGTGGGTACAATGAACTGGTATTTAAAGAAGTAGAGAAAAACGATCGATGAGGAATAGTAAGGGCTGATGTTTTTTCAGAGAGTCGCCGGGGGGTGTGAGGCGGCAGGACAGACGCTCCCAACTCGCCTCGGAGTTCTTCCGGTGAAGAAAGTAGCCGGGAGCGGTTAGTCCCGTTACAGACGAGAGGGCGTCGGTTCTTATGGAAGCGGCGAAGAAGAGTGGTACCGCGTGAGCTTTTGCTTTCGTCTCTTGCAGATGTCAGAGACGAAGGCTTTTTTATTGTATTCATGTAGAAGCGAGCGAAGGCAAAGATTTGAAAATTCAAAGTATTCTAATTTATAAGGAGGAAAGAGAAGATGCCGACACCATATAATCACAAGGCAATCGAGAAAAAGTGGCGTACACGCTGGAAAGAGCATCCGGTGAATGTTCAGGAAGACGAGAGAGGAAAGCATGAGAAGTATTACTGCCTCGACATGTTCCCATATCCGTCTGGAAACGGTCTGCACGTAGGACACTGGAGAGGATATGTAATTTCCGATGTATGGAGCCGTTATAAACTGCTCCAAGGTTACTATATCATTCATCCTATGGGGTGGGATGCGTTCGGCCTTCCGGCGGAGAATTACGCGATCAAGATGGGAGTGCATCCGGCGAAATCAACAGCAGAAAATGTAAAAAATATTAAGAGACAGATTAATGAGATTGCGGCTCTTTATGACTGGGACAGAGAGGTCAACACAACGGATCCGAATTTTTACAAATGGACCCAGTGGATCTTTGTAAAGATGTTTAAGGCAGGACTCGCTTACGAAAAGGAGTTCCCGATCAACTGGTGCCCGTCCTGTAAAACCGGGCTGGCGAACGAAGAGGTTGTCAATGGAAAATGTGAGCGCTGCGGTACGGAAGTGACGAAGAAGAACCTCCGTCAGTGGATGCTCAAGATCACCCAATACGCAGAGCGTCTTCTGAATGATCTGGATAAGCTTGACTGGCCGGAGAAAGTAAAGAAAATGCAGACAGACTGGATCGGAAAATCATACGGTGCGGAAGTCGATTTTCCGGTTGATGGAAGAAAAGAAAAGATCACTGTTTATACGACAAGACCGGATACCCTTTATGGGGCGACTTTCATGGTACTTGCCCCGGAACATGCTCTGGCAAAAGAGCTTGCAACCGATGAGACAAGAGAAGCAGTAGAGAAATATATCTACGATGCGTCCATGAAATCAAATGTAGACCGTCTTCAGGATAAGGAGAAGACCGGAGTCTTTACAGGAAGCTATGCCATCAATCCGATGAACGGTGCGAAAGTGCCGATCTGGCTGTCCGACTATGTACTGGCTGATTATGGTACCGGAGCGATCATGTGTGTACCGGCCCACGATGACCGTGACTTTGCATTTGCAACGAAGTTCCATATTCCAATCATCCAGGTGATCGCCAAAGATGGAAAAGAAATTGAAAATATGACGGAAGCATATACAGAGGCTTCCGGAACCATGATCAATTCTGGAGAATGGAATGGGATGGAGTCTGCTGTCCTGAAAAAAGAAGCCCCGATAATGATCGAAGAGAAAGGCATTGGAAGAAAGACAGTCAACTACAAGCTTCGTGACTGGGTATTCTCCCGTCAGAGATACTGGGGAGAGCCGATCCCGATTGTTCATTGTCCGGACTGTGGAGCCGTACCGGTTCCGGAGGATCAGCTTCCGCTGACCTTGCCGGATGTGGATTCCTATGAGCCGACGGGAACCGGGGAGTCCCCTCTTGCGGCGATCGACTCCTGGGTGAATACGATCTGCCCGGTATGTGGAAAGCCGGCGAAAAGAGAGACCAACACCATGCCGCAGTGGGCGGGTTCTTCCTGGTATTTCCTTCGTTATGTAGATCCGCACAATAATGAGGAACTTGTTTCCAGAGAAAAAGCAGACGCCATGCTTCCGGTCGATATGTATATCGGTGGTGTAGAACATGCGGTACTGCATCTTCTGTATTCCCGTTTCTACACGAAATTTTTGAGCGACATCGGCGTAATCGATTTTGATGAGCCGTTTATTAAGCTCTTTAACCAGGGGATGATCACCGGAAAGAATGGAATCAAAATGAGTAAGTCGAAAGGAAATGTCGTATCCCCGGATGATCTTGTGAGAGACTACGGATGCGATTCTTTGAGAATGTATGAACTCTTTGTAGGACCGCCGGAACTGGATGCAGAGTGGGATGACAGAGGAATTGACGGTGTATACCGTTTCCTGAATAAGCTGTGGAATCTTGTGATGGACAACAAAGAGAAAGACATCAAAGCGTCCAAAGAGATGCTTAAGCTTCGCAATAAGATGGTGTACGACATCACAACCCGTTTGGAAAGCTTCAGTCTAAATACGGTGATCTCCGGATTTATGGAGTACAACAATAAGTTCATCGATCTTGCAAAGAAAGAAGGAGGTATCGATAAAGAGACTCTTTCCACGATCGCAGTCCTCCTGGCTCCATTTGCGCCGCACATGGGCGAAGAACTCTGGGAAGAACTCGGACACGAGGGAAGTGTATTCCATGCAGGATGGCCGATCTATGATGAAGAGGCGATGAAAGACGATGAGATCGAAGTGGCTGTACAGATCAATGGTAAGACAAGAGCGGTTGTGACGATCTTTGCAGAAGCCGGAAAAGAGGAAGCCATCGCAGCCGGAAAAGAGGCGATCAAAGATAAACTGACCGGAAACATCGTAAAAGAGATTTATGTGCCGGGAAGAATTATTAATATTGTAATGAAATAATGGAGAAGAAACTCTCATATTTTTAAAATGGAGTAAATTGGGAGTAAAAGTTGAAAGAAAATGGAGTAAATGGCGTGGATAATGAAACATTATCTGCGTCATTTTTCTATAAAATGATGTAAAGAAATGCAGAATATGATAAACTAAATGAAACAAATAGATTCGAACTTTATGAGGTGGTGGGACTCATGTTGAAAATAAGTTTTAAAGCACAGCTTATGATTGCTGCTATTATAGTCATTGGAGGCTTTGTATTTTCCCTATATTTCGAGAATGATATATTTTATAATTTTACATGGGCGTTTGTAGGTGTTCTTTTCTTTATTAACCCTGTTTATCCTCAAAGTAAGGTACATTTGGAAGAAGTAAAAGCCCAAAAAGCAATGCGAATTGCGGCAGTTGTTGTTTTTTTTGCCGGAATAACGAACGGATTTGGTGTATAACTTCCGGTTACAAAATTGATTATATTACAAGAAGGGGAAGAGTAAGATTATGAATTCGACAAAATGAAAAGAAATGGGGGATTGGGAGTAAGGTGAAGATGCTGTAAGGAAGCAGTTTTGCATATTCTTTATTTTTCATATTTACATCTCGAGCTGATTGTGCTATTTTTAATAAAGAAGTTATTTAGGGAGGTGGCTTGATGACGGCTGTGCGTAAATAATAGGGCAATAAATTTTGATATTCATGTAAATGGATTGTTTTTTTGTCGTGTTCATTTGCGTATGGTGATGGCAGCTACCTCTTTACGAGATGGTTTATTTTTCGTATATAAAATCGTATGATGGTGAAAGTACCGGGGTACTTTTGACTGCAATGACACTGACAGGATAGCTCTCCATGAACGAGTTATCTTTTTTTATTGTCCTGATAAAGTGGGAACAACAGCAGAAAAGAGGAAAGGAAATATGAATCGGGAAAATAAAAAAAGAAAATATGAAAAAGGTTACTATAAAAATCATCCATGCACAGAAAGTTTTATTTGTAAAAACTGTGGCCGCCTCGTTGTTTCAGCGGGGGCAGGAAGCAATCACCGAAATCACTGCCCGAATTGCCTGTGCAGTATGCATGTAGATCATGAACCGGGAGACCGGGAATCAGATTGCGGAAGTATTATGGATCCGGTAGCGGTATGGGTGAGAAAAAATGGAGAATGGGCGATCATCCACCGTTGCAGGAGGTGTGGAGCGTTGAGTTCCAATCGGGTGGCGGCAGACGATAATCCGATGAAACTTATGTCCATTGCCATGAAGCCACTATGTTCCCCGCCGTTCCCACTGGAGCGGATAGAAGAAATGACAGCACTTATGGGAGGAGATGGAAAGTTACACGGATAGACAAGTAAGAAGAGAATCCGCACCCGAAGCTATTTTATAGTTTTCGGGTGCTTTTTCAACTTTTACTTGATGTAAGTTTGTGCTACAATAAAACGTAGATGGAACAAGTTACATGCAGATTCTGGAAAAAGAAAGGAAGAGATTGTGTGAAACCACTGTATCGGACTATATTATTTACAATTATATTTGTTCTTTCGTACTGCATCGTTTTCTTTTTGATGAGACACGAGATAGATCTGGTAGTGCTTGCGGTTCTGACCGTCGTGCAATTCATTCTGAATTTTGTGATTTATACGGTGCTGGAGAAGGTGGATAAGTCCTGAAAAGGGAAGAAGATACATCCGGTTCTTCAATATAAAGAGACTGCGGCTGTAGTCTTTCAAAAACCGCCAGTTTGGGAAGATTATTGAAATTGATGGAAGTGTATTTTGGCGGAACAGAAATTTTTGTAAAAAAGACTTTCAAAATCCACAGGAAACGAGTATAATAAAAAACTGTCTGAAAAATATGCACATAAGACAGGAGAAGAACGATGAGAGAGGTATATGTGAATATTGGTTCTGTGGAAAAGGCCAAAGGACTCAACGGAGTTTTGAGAAAACTGGAGGGAGATTTCGATCTGGTGCAGGGCAGAGCTACCATTGATGCGAAATCTTTTCTGGGAATCCTTAGTATGGATTTGTCCCAGACTGTGAAGCTGATCATCCATGACAGTGACTCGATCGACATGGCGCTTCTGAAAGAATATATGGCATAAAATGGGGCCGGGAGACCGGCCTTTCATTTACCATTGACTAACCGGCTTTCTTTTTTATATGATGAGTAAAAGATCACCGGACGGCAGATACTAAGTCTGTCAGGCGGAAAAAGGAGGGATCGGTATGCTTGCTTTGACAGACGTAAAGCCAGGATGCGAGTGTATGGTTAAGTGGTTCTTTGCAGATAGAGATATCGAAGAGAATATGAGGCGTCTTGGGATCGGGCAGGGAAGCCGCCTTCAGGTGGTGAGCAGGTCGAAAGGACATTTGATTATTGCTCCGGAGAATGGGAGACGGATTGCATTGTCTGAGGACATTGCAAAGCGAATTAAAGTATAGAGAGAAAAGAGCGGAGAGAGACTGATTGAGTCAGTCCTCTCTGTCTTTTTATATTCGCGCCGGATTTTACAGATGTAGCAGCTCACATTTCATAGATGGTTCTTGTACATGGAATGGCCGTATAGTATAATAAATAAAAAGGGCTTTGGCCCTCAGAAAGCCGCAGCCCGAAGGGAGAAGATTGTCATGCAGGAGTTAAATAAGCTGGAGACATTGCGGGATATTATCGACAAAGGAGAATACATTGTCGCTCTTTGCGGATCAGGCATGATGGAAGAGTGTGGAATCCATCCGCTGAAAGACCAGGACCGGGCCTACCGGATCGAGGAGAGGTATGGACGCTCCCCGGAGTACCTCTACACGGATGCCTTTTTTAATACACGTACCGAAACCTTTTATGACTTTTATAGGAATGAATTATTGGTAGATCTGGAGCCTACGGCTTCGACCTATACCTTGGCGGCCATGGAGCGGGCGGGGAAGCTCAAGTGCATTATCTCAAGTAATATTTACGAGCTTAGTGAGCGGAGCGGCTGCCACAATGTCATCAATCTTCACGGAAGTATTTATCAGAACCATTGCCAGAAATGCGGCAAAAAGTATTCCGTTGACTACATCAGACAGGCGAGGAAGGTTCCATACTGTGAGGCGTGCGGCGGAGTGATCCGGCCGGATGTGTCTTTCTTCGGAGAGATGCTGGACAGTGAGAAGCTTTCCAGGACGTTGGAAGAGATTGAAAAGAGTGACGTACTTTTGCTGCTTGGAACATCACTGAGTTCCGATGTGTTCCGCAATTACATCAAATGTTTTGAGGGAAGTAAGATTGTACTGATCCATAATAAGGAGAAACTGATGGATGAGAAGGCGGATCTTCTGATCTACGACGAACCGAAGAACGTACTTCCCAAACTTGGTTTTTAAAGACGGGTAGAAAAGGCTGCTGTCAGGTCACAGCAGTCTTTTTCTTGCATTGACGCAAAGAGCAAAATCCCTTATCATAATCTGGTAAGACTTGAGATACAAGGAAAGAAAAGACAGGAGCGATAGACATGAATATTATCAATATTGAGCATATCAGTAAGCGGTTTGGAGATAAATTTCTGTTTGAGGACGCCTCTTTCGGGGTGCAGGAGGGGGATAAGATCGGGATTGTCGGAATCAATGGAACCGGAAAGTCGACGCTTCTTCAGATGATTGCAGGGGAGGATGAGCCGGATGAGGGTCAGATTGTCCGCCAGAATGGCAAAAAGACGGCATACTTGCTTCAGAGTCCCTGTTTTGAGGGCTGTACTACCATTTCAGATTACGCATTTGCTGGGGATACGGACGGAGGATGGAAGGTGCAGAGTAATCTGACGAAGCTTGGGATTTTTGACTATATGGCAGAGCTTAACACTTTGTCCGGCGGCCAGAAGAGAAAGGTAGCACTTGCCAAGGTGTTGGCAGAGGATGCGGACATCCTTCTCCTGGATGAGCCGACGAACCACCTGGATGAAGAGATGATTCTCTGGCTGGAGGACTATCTGAGAGCTTACCGGGGCGTTGTGTTGATTGTGACCCACGACCGGTACTTTTTGGATCAGGTTACGAACCGGATTCTGGAGGTAGACGACGGAAAGTTCTACGGGTATGAGGCTGGATACTCCGGTTTCCTGGAGCTGAAAGCCAAGAGAGAAGAAATGGAGTTGGCTTCAGAACGGAAGAGGAAGAGTGTTCTCCGTATGGAGCTGGAGTGGGCGAAACGGGGCTGTCGGGCGAGAAGCACGAAACAGCGGGCGAGACTGGAACGGCTGGAAACGTTGAAAAACGGGAAAGCGCCGGAGGCGGCAAAGACTGTGGAGACTGCCAGAATCAGCACCAGGATGGGAAGGAAGACCATAGAACTGCATCATATTTTCAAAGGATTCGGTGAGCGGACTCTCATCCGGGATCTGGATTATATTATACTACGGAATGAGAGACTGGGGATCATAGGTCCGAATGGCTGTGGGAAGTCGACCTTGTTAAAGATGATTGCGAGGCAGATTACTCCAGACGCCGGGGAGATTGAGATCGGGGAGACGATCCGGATCGGCTATTTTGCCCAGGAGGTACCAGATATGGATACGGATGCCAAGGTCATCGATTACATCCGGGATTTTGGGGAGTATGTGCAGACGGAAGAGGGGAAGCTTAGTGCCTCTGCGATGTTGGAGCGTTTCCTCTTTCCACCGGAGATGCAGTATGCTCCGGTGTCCAAGCTCTCCGGCGGTGAGAAGCGTAGGCTCTATCTATTGAGTGTGCTGATGCAGGGGGGCAACGTCCTCCTTCTCGATGAGCCGTCCAATGATCTGGATATCGCAACCGTGACGATTCTGGAGGACTATCTGAATTCCTTTGATGGAATTGTGGTTGTCGTATCCCATGACCGGTATTTCCTTGACAATGTAGCGGACCGGATTTTCGAGATGGACGGTCAGGGTGAGATTCGTCAATACGAGGGAGGATACACGGACTATTTGAATGTCAGACTCTCAAAAGAAAAGGCGCTGACAAAGGGCGTACAAAATTTCCGTAAAAATGAGGACAGCAGTTCGAAAAAACCGCGGCATACGAAGCTGAGATTCTCCTACAAAGAGCAGAAAGAGTATGAGGAGATCGACGGAGTGATTGCCGATTTGGAAGAAAAGCTGGAGATTTTGGATCAGGAGATGGTGAAGTTTGCCACTAATTCCATAAAGCTCACCGAACTGACGAAAGTGAAAGAGGAGACCGAGCAAGCGTTGGAAGAAAAGATGGAGCGCTGGGTCTATCTCAACGACCTGGCTGAGCGGATTGAGGCGCAAAACGCAAGGTAAGGAAATCCGTGCTTACAGCAGATCGCCATATATAAAGCGCACAAAAATCTTCGTTTTGAAACAGGTTTGGACCCGGATTTTTGTGATTTTGTGCAAAGCTGAATTGTTACATAATAACGAAAAAGATTTAGTACTTTACTTGACAAAAGAAGGATTCATTGTTACAATAAAAAAACAGAACGCACTCTGTTTTTAGAAAAGAAAGTAGAGGTAGGGTTTATGAGGAAACAGGTTTATTCTTTATTGGTAGATAACACACCGGGCGTACTGAGCCGGATTGCGGGACTGTTTAGCCGGAGAGGATTCAGTATCGACAGTATTACTGCCGGGGTGACTGCGGACAGCAGATTTACCAGGATCACGGTTGTGGCAAGCGGCGACGAAAGGATTCTTTCCCAGATTGAAAAGCAGGTACGCAAGTTGGAAGATGTTCTGGAGATCAAGCTTCTCAATGATGAGGAGGCGGTTTACCGGGAGCTGATTCTGATCAAGATCAGAGCGGACGCGGCACTCCGTCCAGGGATTATCGCGATTGCGGACGTTTTCCGGGCCAAGATTATCGATGTGGAAAAGGAATCGCTGATCGTAGAGCTTACCGGCGCACAGTCAAAACTGGAGGCGTTTTTAAATCTGCTGGACGGATATGAGATTCTGGAGCTTGCAAGAACCGGAATCACGGGCCTTTCCAGAGGCAGTCAGGATATCGCTGATGCGGAGGAAATCCTGAGGAAGAGAGCCGAGCAGGATGGGTTCGACAGAGAATGAAGCTGAAGGGGTAGTTCCCCTTTGACGAGCTATAGTAAAAAACAGGAGGTAGAGTACAATGAACAAACCAAAAATTTATTATCAGGAAGACTGTAATTTAGCATTACTGGAGGGCAAGAAGATTGCGATTATCGGCTATGGAAGCCAGGGACACGCACATGCCCTTAATTTAAAAGAATCCGGATGTAATGTAGTAGTCGGACTTTACGAAGGCAGCAAATCCAGAGCAAAAGCAGAGGCTCAGGGATTACAGGTTATGACAAACCAGGAAGCAACCAGATGGGCTGACATCATCATGGTTCTGATCAACGATGAATTACAGGCTGATATGTACAAGAAAGACATCGAGCCGAACTTAAGCGAAGGCAAGATGCTGATGTTCGCACATGGTTTTGCAATCCATTTCGGACAGATCAAAGCACCGGCAGGTGTAGATGTAGCGATGATTGCTCCGAAGGCCCCGGGACACACTGTAAGAAGTACATATGTGGACGGACAGGGTGTACCGGCGCTCGTTTGTGTAGAGCAGGATGCATCTGGAAGAGCACTGGATCTGGCTCTGGCATACGGCGCTGCAATCGGCTGTGCGAGAGCAGGTCTTCTGACAAGTACATTCCAGATCGAGACAGAGACAGATCTTTTTGGCGAGCAGGCAGTTCTCTGCGGAGGTGTATCCGCACTCATGCAGGCTGGATTTGAGACTCTTGTTGAGGCTGGATATCCGGCAGAAAATGCATACTTTGAATGTATCCATGAGATGAAGCTGATCGTTGATCTGATTTATCAGAGCGGTTTTGCGGGAATGAGATATTCTATCTCCAACACGGCAGAATATGGCGATTATATCACAGGACCAAAGATCGTCACAGAAGATACAAAGAAAGCAATGAAGAAGATTCTTTCCGACATCCAGGATGGTACTTTCGCAAAAGACTGGCTGTTAGAGAACAAGATCGGAGCACCTCACTTCCACGCAATGAGAGCAAAAGGTGCACAGCATGAATCCGAAGTAGTCGGAGCAGAGTTGAGAAAACTCTATAGCTGGGCAGAGGATGATAAGTTGATCAATAACTAGTTCCTGTATGGTCTGACAGGGGCATACTCCCCCCTGTCAGATTTTTATTGTCATTTCCATACAGATAGAATTCTATTTTAACAGATATTTTTCAAATGCTTTATGAGGGTCAAGACGCACTTCTTTAAAAAAGAGAATGATCCAGATAAGAAATGCAGGAATTGCCATATATGGCGTAAAAAAATAAGATAATACTGCCCCGCCTAACATAATGGCGGACCAGACAAAACATTGGTTTCTCATGTCACGGGCAAGTCGGGGTTTGTCATATAATGCCTGTTCCTGTTTTGGTAAAGTGTTAAACCCGGAGACAAATTTAACAGCCTTTTCTTTCAATATCGCAAAGAATACTCCTACAATAAAAAAAGGGATTACGAGAACTCCGCATGTCCAGAAACCGATATTGATATTCATCACAAAACCTCCTTTGCGTTCATCAATGACAAAAAAGACACCCTCTGACGGTGAGGATGTCTTTTTTCTTTTTCTATAAATTAAGCGATAGAATTTACAGCTTTTGCAAGGCGGGATACTTTTCTGGCGCAAGTGTTTTTGTGGTAAACACCTTTGCTTCCAGCCTTGTTGATCTCAGCGATTGCTACACTCAGCGCTTCTTTAGCAGCAGCAGCGTCTTTGTTTGCAACGGCTGTCTCAACTTTCTTCACGCAAGTTTTCACTTTAGATTTGATCGCTTTATTTCTCGCAGTCTTTGTTTCAGCAACTAAAATTCTTTTCTTTGCGGATTTAATATTAGCCATGACCTACACCTCCAACTTTGGTAATTTCGTTTCTTGCCCTTCGTCAGAGCCGGACACGGAACGATCTGACGAAGCATACTCACTTATTTTATGTCAATAAATAATTTATGTCAATACATATTTCGGCTTTTTTTTGAGAAACTATGGAATAAATGAAAAAAAGCGAGGTTTTATCATGGTTGAGAAGTATAGTATCCGGACCGATCTGGCTTTGGAGGAGAAAGAGCGATTTGAAGAAGAGAACGTAGAGGTCCAGGGCGTTGTCCTGGAGGAGGAGTACGACGAAGAGTGGGAAGTTCGGACGACAACGGTCATTATTAAGACAGAAAATGGAGCAAAGACGATGGGAAAGCCTGTGGGAACATATATTACAATGGAAGCGCCAAATCTTGCCGTTCCGGATGAGGCTTACCACCGGGAAATCTCTGTAAAGATTGCCGAATGTGTGGAAAGGCTTCTGCGCCATAAATGGAAACGGCAGGAAAAGCGGGATACAGGGGAGGACGTATCGGTGCTGATGGTGGGGCTTGGAAACCGGGCAGTGACGCCGGACGCTTTGGGGCCAAGAGTGGCGGACAATCTGAATATCACAAGGCACATCGTCCGGGAATACGGAAAGTATGCTATGGGCGAGGATGAAGTGACTTTGGTGAGCGCCCTTGTTCCCGGTGTGATGGCTCAGACCGGAATGGAGACAGCGGAGATCGTAAGAGGTGTCGTGGAGGAGACAAAACCGGAGGTGATTCTCGTGGTAGATGCCCTGGCAGCGAGGAATTCCAAGCGTCTGAACCGGACGATCCAGATTACAGACACAGGGATCAATCCAGGATCCGGCGTGGGGAACCACCGCAATGCCATCACAGAGGAAAGCGTCGGGGTTCCGGTGATTGCCATCGGAGTGCCGACTGTCGTGGACGCTGCCACTATTGTCAACGACGCCATGGAGAATTTGATGAAAGAGATGGAACACTCAGAGACCCTTAAAGGGGTTGGGGTTGTACTGCAAGGTTACCATGCGGCAGAAAAATATGAGCTTGTACGGCAGTTGATTTCGCCTCATCTCAACGGGATGTTTGTGACTCCAAAGGATGTGGACGAGACAGTGAAGCGGATCAGCTTTACCATTTCTGAAGGGCTGAACCTGCTTTTTTCAGCAAAAGAGTCGAATGGAGACAGTTTGGCAAAACAGGGAGAGGAACAAGATTCAGTAAAAGCGAAGGGAAAGGAAACAAAAGGACAGGCACATAATCCGAAGAAAGCAGGCATATAGTATTAAGACACGAAAATTTGGATCATGGTTTTAAGAAAGTAGAGTGAGGTATTTGAGTGGAAAGATACGTCTCCATCATCTTCTGATCGGAGGAGTGGTGGGTGTGCTTGGCGGATATATTATTCTGGGAGGCTATGAAAGTTCAGCAGAGTTTCTACGGGCAGAAATCGGACAGACGATCCAGAAAGGGGCGGAAGCAATGTACTTTCCGACCCTTATCCGGTTCGGGGAAGAGCCGGAGGGAACAGTGGGCGAGTGGGTGGCAAAGCAGGCGATGAAGATGACACCCCTTGGAAACTACGTAAAGGCGAACGAGGTCAGCGAGACTCAGATCGAGGACACGGAGACTTACGAAATGCTTCTGAAAAAGGAAGCGGAGGATGAGAACGAAGTAGATGAGAACGGGAAACTCATTAAGAAGAATCAGGAAAGTACCACGGAAGTGCCCCACGAATCTCAGGTCAAAGGAACTGTAGACAGGGAGAAACTCAAAGACTACGAGTATCTGACGAGTCACTTCTATACGATTGACAGTACGACGATGACGAGCCCGGAAGAACTGAACGCGGAGACACTGCTTGCCAAAAATATGAAGTTTACAAAAAAGGACAACGGGCCGAAGATTCTTATTTACCACACCCATTCTCAGGAGACATTTGTGGACTCGGTGCCGGGAGATGATAAAACTTCTATTGTGGGGATCGGAGACTATCTGACGGATCTTCTAAACAATACCTATCATATCAAGACGATCCATGACCGTGGCGTCTACGATATTATCAACGGAAAACTCGATCGGAGTGAGGCATACGAACTTTCGGGGGCAGCGGCGGAAAAGATCCTGGCGGAAAATCCTTCGATTGAGGTGGTGATCGATTTACATAGAGATGGTGTGAACGAAAATACCCACCTGGTGACAGATGTCAATGGAAAGCAGACGGCAAAAATCATGTATTTTAACGGGCTGTGCCGGACGAGGGCGAACGGGGATATTCAGTATTTTAACAATCCGTACATCCAGGATAATCTGGCGTTCTCCCTGCAGATGAAACTGGATGCGGAGGAGCATTATCCGGGATTTACGAGAAATATTTATCTGAAAGGCTACCGCTACAATATGCAGCTTGTACCGAAGATGCTTCTGATAGAGGCCGGAGCTCAGACGAATACGGTTCAGGAGATGAAAAATGCCATGGAGCCGCTGGCAGAATCATTGAACCGGGTTCTGAACGGGTAAAAATATAATTTCTTGAATCGTATGTTCGATTGTGGTACACTGTTGAAAGTAATGAACTGGCAGGAACACCAGAAGAGCATAAGGAGAAAGGAAGAATACGATGGCGAAACATACGACATACGATGCGGACAGTATTGCGGTACTGGAAGGTCTGGAGGCGGTCCGGAAGCGTCCGGGTATGTATATCGGAAGTGTGAGTACGAAAGGACTGAATCATCTCGTATACGAAATCGTGGATAATTCGGTGGATGAACATTTGGCCGGATTTTGTAAAAATATTGAAGTGACACTGGAAAAGGACGGCTCCGCGACCGTTGCGGACGACGGGCGCGGCGTGCCGGTAGGACTGCACCAGAAGGGCGTGTCAGCGGCGCGGATCGTCTACACGACGCTTCATGCGGGCGGGAAGTTTGACGACTCCGTTTACAAGACAAGCGGCGGGCTTCATGGGGTGGGCTCCTCCGTTGTCAATGCCCTTTCCGAGTATATGGATGTGCAGATCAGCCGGGACGGAGCGATCCACCACGACCGCTATGAGCGGGGCGTACCGGTGGTGAAACTGGACAAGGGGCTTCTTCCGGTCATTGGAAAGACGAAAAAAACGGGAACGAAGATCAATTTCCTTCCGGATGGCGAGATTTTTGAGAAGACGAGATTCCGGGAGGAGGAAATCAAGAGCCGCCTTCACGAGACGGCCTATCTGAATCCGGAGCTGACGATTTATTTTACGGACAAGCGGAAAGATCCACAGGAGGAGATCACATACCACGAGCCGGACGGACTGATTGGATTCATTAAGGACTTAAATTCCAAAAGTGAGCCCATTCATGACCCGGTGTATTTTAAGGGCGAGGCCGAGGGAATCGAAGTAGAAGCAGTTTTCCAGTACGTCAACGAATTCCATGAGAATATCCTTGGCTTCTGTAACAATATATACAATGCGGAGGGCGGCACACATTTGACCGGGTTTAAGACGACGTTTACTACGGTGATGAACCAGTACGCAAGGGAAATCGGCGTGCTGAAGGAAAAAGACGCCAATTTCACCGGAGCCGACATCCGTAATGGTATGACCGCCATTATTTCTGTCAAGCACCCGGATCCGAGATTTGAGGGGCAGACGAAGACAAAGCTTGACAATCAGGATGCGGCCAAAGCAGCCAGCAAGGTGACAAACGACGAGATTGTACGCTATTTTGACCGGAATCTGGACGTTTTGAAAAAAGTGCTTTCCTGTGCGGAGAAGGCGGCGAAGATCCGAAAGACCGAAGAAAAAGCAAAGACCAATCTTCTTACCAAGCAGAAGTATTCCTTTGACAGCAATGGGAAGCTTGCCAACTGTGAGAGCCGGGATCCGAAGAAATGTGAGATCTTCATTGTTGAGGGAGATTCTGCGGGCGGTTCTGCCAAGACGGCAAGAGAACGGATGTACCAGGCTATTCTGCCGATCCGGGGAAAGATTCTCAATGTGGAGAAGGCAAGTATCGACAAGGTTTTGGCGAACGCGGAGATTAAGACGATGATTAATGCGTTTGGATGCGGCTTCTCCGAAGGATATGGAAATGACTTTGATATTACGAAGCTTAGGTATGACAAGATTATTATCATGGCGGATGCGGATGTGGACGGCGCCCATATCTCGACGTTGCTTTTGACCTTATTTTACCGTTTCATGCCGGAGCTGATTTTTGAAGGACATGTCTATATTGCCATGCCTCCTCTTTATAAGGCAATGCCCAAAAACGGCAAGGAGGAATATCTCTACGATGACCGGGCTCTGGATGAGTACCGCAAGACACAGAAAGGCCCATTTACCCTCCAGAGATACAAAGGTCTCGGTGAGATGGACGCAAATCAGCTCTGGGAGACGACCTTAAATCCGAAGACCCGGATCTTAAAGCAAGTAGAGATCGAGGATGCCAGAATGGCATCCAGCGTTACCGAGATGCTGATGGGAACCGAAGTGCCCCCAAGACGGATGTTTATCTATGAGAACGCCAGAGAGGCGGAGCTTGATATTTAGCAGATGCTGATCATACGAAATGAGGAAGAGACATGAGTCAGAAGGAAAAGGAACAGATCATTCGCACCGAGTATTCGGATGTGATGAAAAAATCATATATTGATTATGCCATGAGCGTCATTATTTCCAGAGCGCTCCCGGATGTACGGGACGGACTAAAGCCGGTGCAGAGAAGGACCCTCTATGATATGTATGAACTGGGGATCCGTTACGACAGACCGTACCGGAAATGCGCCCGTATTGTCGGAGATACGATGGGTAAATATCATCCGCACGGCGACAGCTCTATCTATGAGGCGCTTGTAGTCATGGCCCAGGACTTCAAGAAAGGCATGGTGATGGTGGACGGCCACGGCAATTTCGGTTCCATCGAAGGGGATGGAGCGGCGGCAATGCGTTATACCGAGGCACGGCTTGCGAAAGTGACACAGGAGGCATTCCTGGCAGACCTTGATAAAGATATCGTCAACTTTGTACCGAACTTTGACGAGACGGAAAAGGAGCCAGAAGTACTGCCGGTGCGTTTCCCGAATTTACTTGTCAATGGGGCCGAGGGGATTGCGGTTGGTATGGCGACAAGTATCCCGACCCACAATTTAGGCGAGGTCATCGACGGGGTGAAAGCCTATATGAAGAATAATGCCATCACTACAAAGCAACTGATGAAGTATGTCAAAGGGCCGGATTTTCCGACGGGAGGCATCGTTGTCAACCAGGACGACCTGGCGGAGATCTACGAGACCGGAAACGGTAAGATTAAGATACGGGGAAAAGTAAAGGTGGAAGATCAAAAAGGCGGACGCAAGCGCCTTGTGATTACCGAGATTCCTTATACGATGATCGGAGCCGGAATCGGAAAGTTTTTAAATGACGTCTGCTCCCTTGTAGAGACAAAGAAGACGTCGGATATTGTGGATATCTCAAATCAGTCTTCCAAGGAGGGCATCCGCATTGTCATCGACCTGAAGAAAGATGCTGACGTGGACAAGCTCATCAACATGCTTTACAAGAAAACGAAGCTTGAAGATACTTTTGGAGTGAATATGCTGGCGGTGGCGGACGGGAAACCAGAGACTATGGGACTTAGGAAGATCATCGAATACCATGTGGATTTCCAGTTTGAGATTACCACCAGAAAGTACAGAACGCTTCTTTCCAAGGAACAGGAGAAGCGGGAAGTACAGGAGGGGCTTATCAAAGCCTGCGACGTGATCGATCTGATTATCGAGATTCTTCGGGGGAGCCGTTCGGTCAAAGACGCCAAAGCCTGCTTGATGTATGGTATTACCGATGAGATCCGGTTCAGGAGTAAAACTTCGGAGAAGATGGCGAAGCTTCTCTCTTTTACGGAGCGGCAGGCGACCGCCATTTTGGAGATGCGTCTCTACCGGCTGATCGGGCTTGAGATCGAAGCTCTGCAAAAGGAACACAAAGAGACCGTCCGTAAGATCGAGCGATACGAGAAGATATTGAACGATTATGATGAAATGTCTGCTGTTATCATCGAAGATCTGAACCGTCTGAAAAAGGAATACGGTGTAAAGCGCCGGACTCTACTTGAAAATGCCGAAGAAGCAGTATACGAGGAGAAGAAGATTGAGGAGCAGGAAGTGGTTTGCCTGATCGACCGCTTCGGCTATGCAAGGACGGTAGACCCGTCTGTGTACGAGAGAAACCAGGAGGCGGCGGATTTAGAAAGCCGTTATATCATCACCTGTATGAATACCGGAAAGCTCTGCCTTTTTACGGCGGAAGGGCGTATGCACCAGATTAAGGTACTGGAGCTGCCTCACGGAAACTTCCGGAGCAAAGGGCTTCCGGTGGACAACATCAGCAATTATGACAGCACCGCAGAGCATATCGTCACAGTGATAAGCGAAACGGATCTGGAAGGTGAGATGTTGATTTTTGTGACAAAGGACGGACTGATCAAACGGGTGGATGGATCGGAATTTCTCGTCTCCAAGCGGACCACTGCAGCTACCAAGCTCCAGGAGGGGGATGAAGTGCGTCAGATACTTCGTATGAACGGACAGGATTTTATCGTACTTCAGACAAGGAGCGGATACTTCCTGAAATTTATGGTGGGTGACGTCTCTGAGAAGAAAAAAGGGGCACTCGGAATCAGGGGAATCCGGCTGCAAAAGCAGGACTGCGTGGAAAATGCCTATGTCTTTGCGGAGGGAAACGAGACGAAAGTTTCCTATAAAGAGAAAGAGATCTCTCTGAATCGTCTAAAGACCGGAAAACGGGATACCCAGGGAATTAAACAGCGAGGATAAAGTTTCTGAAAAGATTTTATTAAGAAAAGACACCTTCTTTATTAAAAAAGTTCTTGACTCTGGTATAATACCAGAGTTTAAGATAGAAATAGAGGAGGTGTTCTTATGTTAAAGAACAAAATGAAATGAACTGTTCAGAAACTGACAGAAGGAATCACGCTCCAGATGCTTTTCTGGATTGCTATTGGGGCGGGGATCGCTACTTTCGGAATCCACAATATTCACGAGCGGACTGGAATCACGGAGGGTGGAGTGATCGGGATGATGCTGTTCATCCATCACTGGTCTGGTTTGCCGGCTGGTTGGATTACACCGGTGCTGGATGTATCATGTTACCTTCTGGCATTACGGTTTTTGGGAACCCGTTTTATCAAGGTGTCCATCTTGTCCACGTTCTGCGTCTCCACCTTTTATAATCTCTGGGAGCTTTTCCCGTATCTTCTGCCGGATCTGTCGGATTATCCGCTGGCGGCGGCAGTCTTTGGCGGTATATTCGTAGGAATCGGTGTAGGACTCATTGTCCGGCAAGGCGGTTCCAGCGGCGGAGATGACGCATTGGCGCTCTCTATTTCCAAGGTGACGCATTGGCGGCTCTCCCGTTGCTATCTGTTCACCGATTTAGTAGTATTGGGGCTTTCGATTTCCTACATTCCGATTATTCACATCGTCTTTTCCGTGGTGACTGTAACCTTGTCATCGTTTCTTATTGATCTGGTAATGATGTACGGCAGAGACTCGCAGAAAAAAATAATCAACACATCTCGTTCCGAACAGGAATGTTAAAAAGAGGGGTTCCCCCTCTTTTTTTGCGTTTGTTAATTTCTTTTAACATTTCCCCATAAACAATAACAAGAGTTTTACATAAGCTTTACGAGACCTGGATAGAATGAAAAAGCGGAGCAGGGTATAGTATGAAAGGATGATACATGAATAGAAAATCGGAAAGAGAGAAACAAAGAAAGAAAGGGGCATTTTTTATGCTGGAGTTAAAGCATATTAAGAAATCATTCGACGGAGTTCCGGTATTAAAGAACATCAATCTTGAGATCGAAGACGGAGAGATCGTTTCCATCCTCGGTCCATCAGGATGTGGAAAAACAACACTGTTAAATATCATTCTCGGTCTGACAGAGGCGGATGCGGGGGAACTGATCTTTCAGGAGAAAGATATCCTGCACGTACCGATGGAAGAGAGAGGTTTCAATATCGTATTTCAGGATTACGCACTGTTTCCGAACTTGAATGTGAAGCAGAATATTACATACGGACTGCGTAACAATAAAAATCTCGCCACAGTGGAAGAGGTAAACGGACTGATAAATCTTCTCGGATTAAAGGAGCATCTGGACAAGAAGATCGAGCAGCTTTCCGGCGGGCAAAAGCAGAGAGTAGCGTTGGCAAGAACCATGGTGATGAAGCCCAAGATCCTTCTGCTTGACGAACCGTTGAGCGCTCTGGACGGTGTTATCAAGGAATCTATTAAGGATAAGATCAAAGAGATCGCAAGAGAGTATCATTTGACAACGATCATCGTTACCCACGACCCAGAAGAGGCGCTTACCCTCTCCGACAAGGTGCTCATTATGAACCAGGGGAATATTGCTCAGTTTGGAAGACCAGAGGACATCATCAACGCGCCGGAAGAAGATTTTGTAAAGAAATTTATCTTAAGGCAGCTCGAAATCAAGAGAAACAACATTATGATGCTTTTCAGCGAATCCGAGGCAAAAAGGTTTCAGGTGGTGTAACAATGAGAAAGAAGATCAAAGAAAAAGAAATCAAAGGGATCTATGGTATCGCGATCCTGCTCTTCCTGGCATTTTTGTTTGTACCGGTAGTTGTACTCTTCCAGCAGTCTTTGGAAGGGGAGACAGGATTTTCCCTGGCTCATTACGGAGCGATGCTTACCCAGAAAGGCTTCGGGCTTGCGGTAAGACACAGCCTGGAAGTTTCCATTGTCAGTGCTATCTTGGCAACATTGCTTGCGTTTTTGCTTGCCTATACCGTCCACTACACAAACGCGCCGGGAGGTTATAAGAAATTTATCCGGCTGGCAGCACAGCTTCCGATGCTTCTGCCGACCATCACATATGGATTTGCTATTATTTACTCCTTTGGAAAACAGGGACTTTTGACGAGACTGTTCGGCAGACAGCTTTTTGATATCTACGGATTTAAAGGGCTGGTGATTGGATATGTGATTTACACCCTGCCGGTATCCTTTATGCTTCTGTCTAATACGATGGGCTATATTGATAAGAAATTCATGGTTGTTTCCCGAATCATGGGGGATACCCCGCTAAAATCCTTTTTGCAGACAATTATCCGGCCGCTGCTCGGCACTTTTGCCACCTCGTTTGTACAGTGCTTTTTTCTCTGCTTTACGGATTACGGAATTCCGGAATCGGTAGGAGGGAAGTACGAGGTTGTTGCCACGGTTCTTTACAATGAGATGCTTGGGAGTATCCCAAACTTCAATAATGGAGCGGTTGTGGCAGTGATTATGCTCGTTCCGTCGATTGTCAGCATCCTGCTGTTAAAATTTCTGGAACGGTACAATATCCGTTACAACAAGATTTCCACCATTGAACTTGCAAAAAATAAGATGCGGGACGTATTGTGCGTCATTGGTTCTGCTGTAGTTTTGCTCTGTGTATTCGCCATCTTTGCGGTAATTTTTATTATGCCGTTTATTCAGGAATGGCCGTACCGGGCTGTCTTTACTCTGGGGCATTTTCAGGATGTGCTTCGGGATAATACACTGACAGCAGTATATAAAAACTCCCTGTTTGTAGCGTTTCTGACCGCAATTTTCGGAACAATTCTGGCTTACGGATGTGCCCTGGTTTCTGCACGCAGCAGCCTGCGGGGTTCTGTAAAGCAGGTGATAGAGAGTACGGCACTCATTACCAACACCATTCCGGGAATGGTGATCGGTATTGCTTATATGCTCGTGTTCTCTGGAACAACGTTGCAGAATACATTTTTCCTGATCATCATCTGTAACATGATCCACTATTTTTCGACGCCGTACCTGATGATCAAAAACGCGCTGCTGAAGTTAAATACTTCCTGGGAAGCGACAGCGAAGCTTTTAGGAGATTCCTGGGGCAAGACATTACTTCGGATCATTACACCGAATATGTCCTCCACCCTGATGGAAGTCTTCGGATACTATTTTGTAAACGCCATGGTCACCGTCAGTGCGGTCATTTTTATCGCCGGGGCAAGAACCATGGTTATCACAACGAAGATCAAAGAATTGCAGTACTTTATGAAATTCAATGAAATCTTTGTGCTGTCTATTCTGATCCTTCTGACGAACCTTTGTATGAAGGGAGTATTATTCCTCCTTTCAGATAGAAAAAAATCCGAATCGAAAGTGAAAAAGGAGAAAAACATTATGAAAATGAGACAGGTAACTGCAATGATGATGGTATGTCTGGTAGCAGGCTCTTTGATGCTTGGAGGATGCTCCGCAGGAGAGTCGAAAGCATCCGGATCTTCAGACGATCAGGTCATTATTTACTCCAATGCGGATGAAGAGGCGGTTGACGCCATGAAAGAGACGCTGGACGCGAATGGATACGAGGGAGAATATATGTTCCAGACATTTGGAACGTCCGAGCTTGGCGGGAAGCTGATCGCAGAGGGCAAGAACCTGGAGGCAGATCTGGTTACGATGAGTTCGTTTTATCTGGACAGCGCCCAGGAACAGAATACGATGTTTCAAGATCTGACCTTTGATTATACGACGATCAGCGAGAATGACGCTTCTGATTTCTATGCGCCGATCACAAAACAGGAAGGGGCTATCATCGTCAATACGGAACTGTTAAAAGAGAATCATCTGGATACACCGAAGAGTATCAAAGATCTGGCAGACGAGCAGTATAAGGATCTGATTTCCGTGACGGATATTAAGAGCTCTTCTACTGCATGGCTTCTGATCCAGGCGCTGGTAAGCGAGTACGGAGAAGATGGGGCAAAGGATGTTCTGAAAGGGATTTACGCAAACGCAGGAGACAACATTGAAGATTCCGGTTCCGCACCACTGAAGAAAGTACGTGCCGGGGAGGTGGCAGTCGGATTTGGACTGCGGCACCAGGCGGTGGCAGATAAGGAAGACGGACTTCCAATCGATTATGTAGACCCGACAGAAGGAAATTTTTCTCTGACAGAGTCTGTGGCAGTCGTGGATAAAGATAACGGAGACAAGGCAGACAAAGCCATGGAGATGGCGCAGTGCATTATTGAAAAGGGAAGGAAAGCACTGCAGAAAACCTACCCGCTTGCGATTTACGAGGGCGAGAAGGATTCAGACAACAAATCCTCTTACCCGAAAGTATTCTCCGAGAAGCTTACGGCGGACTTACTGGAAAAACATCAGGAATTATCTGAAGCCTGCAAATAAATATTGCAGGAGGTAATATTCAGACGACAGACTGTCAGAGGCGCCTTTCTGACAGTCTCTGCCTGCGTCTTAGACGCAGAATATATCATATGGAAGAAAGGAATAAATACATGAAGAACTACAAATTACTTACACCGGGACCGCTCACTACAACCGAAACAGTAAAAAAGGAGATGCTTTTTGACCATTGCACATGGGATGACGATTACAAACAGATCACCCAGGAGATCCGCAGGGAACTTCTGAATCTTGCTCATGTTTCCGAAGAGGAATACACGGCTGTTCTTATGCAGGGCAGCGGGACATTCGGTGTGGAATCCGTTTTGACCAGTGTGATCGGAAAAGAAGAGAAGCTTTTGATTGCGGCGAACGGTGCGTATGGCAAACGGATGGTTTCTATTGCAGAGCACGCATGCATTGATTATACTTTGTATGAAGAAGATTTTGATAAAGTACCTTGTGCCCGGAAGATTGCGGAGATTCTTGACGGAGACGGACGCATCACGCATGTGGCGATGGTACATAGCGAGACAACGTCCGGAATATTGAATGATATCTCTTCCGTGGCAAAAGTTGTAAAAGAAAGAGGCAGGACATTCATCGTGGATGCGATGTCAAGCTTTGGCGGTGTAGACATTCAGGTAGGAGAGCTGGGAATTGACTTCATCGTCAGCAGCGCCAATAAATGTATTCAGGGCGTACCAGGATTTTCTTTCATTATTTGCAGAAGAGATAAGCTGATGGAAAGCAAGGGTAAAGCAAGAAGCCTTTCTCTGGATCTTTATGATCAGTGGGAGACTATGGAAAAGGATGGAAAATGGAGATTCACGTCTCCGACCCATGTAGTGCTGGCGTTCCGCAAAGCGCTCGATGAGCTGAAAGAAGAGGGCGGAATCGAAAAGAGAAATGAGCGTTACACCCAAAATCATAAGATCCTTATTGAAAACCTGGCAAAACTGGGCATCAAACCGTATGTCGGAGCAGATGTTCAGGGGCCAATTATTACGACTTTTTATTATCCGGAAAATCATCATTTCTCCTTCCAGGAGATGTATGAGTATATTAAGGAGAGAGGATACGCCATCTATCCGGGGAAAGTGACAGACGCAGACACATTCCGCATCGGAAATATCGGGGAGATTTATCCGGAAGATATGGTGAAGGTGACAGCAATTATTTCAGAATTTTTAAAGGAGACAAACTAAGATGAAATACGAAGCAGTGATTTTTGACTGGGCAGGAACAACAGTAGATTATGGGTGCTTTGCACCGGTGCAGGCCTTTCTTGACGCTTTCCATGAGTACGGGATCGACCCGACGATGGAGGAGGTCAGAGGACCGATGGGAATGTTGAAAATCGACCACATCCGTACCATGCTTCAAGGAGAGCGTATCAGCGCTCTCTGGCGGGATAAATATGGCAGAGACTGGACAGAAAAAGACGTTCAGGATGTTTATGAACTCAGCGAAAAAAAGATTCTGGAGATCCTTCCGGACTTTGCGGATCCGAAGCCATACGTGACAGAGACAGTCGCAAGCCTTCGGGAAATGGGAATGAAAATTGGCTCCACCACAGGCTATACAGACGAGATGATGTCCATTGTTGTGCCAAAAGCAAAAGAACTCGGATATGAGCCGGACTGTTGGTTCAGCCCGAACGCGGTGGGAAACTACGGGCGTCCATATCCGTACATGATCTTTAAGAATATGGAGACGCTTGGGCTTTCCGATGTGAGGGCGGTCATCAAGGTGGGAGACACGGTATCTGATATCCGGGAAGGCATTCATGCGGGCATGAAAACTGTCGGCATTGTGGAGGGAAGCTCTGTTCTTGGACTTTCCAAAGGAGAGTTTGACGCTCTTACAGAAAAAGAGCAGAGGGAACAGTACGAAAGAGCCGAGAAGATCTACAAAGAAGCGGGAGCGGATTATGTGATCCGTGATATCCGTGGACTTCTTGATATCGTAAAATAAGTCCCTATTCAGCCAAATATCCTGAATAGTTACTGAAATAAAAGGCAAAACCCCTTGATTTTGTCATAAAAACGTGCTATAGTGCATATAGTTACATAAGAAATCGGCAGAAGAGTGGACGTTATGTTCACTCTTCTTTAGTGCTTGGCGGTTTTTTATTGGAATCCGGGAACTTTGTTCCTTATATTAAACAAAGAAAGGATGTTAGGATTGTCAAAAAGAGAAGACTTTGAGCAAAGAACAGAGGAATTGCTGATTCCGATCCTCGAAAAGTATGAGTTTGAACTGGTTGACGTAGAATATGTGAAGGAGGCAGGAACCTGGTATTTAAGAGCTTACATCGACAAGCCGGGGGGGATTGCGATTAACGACTGCGAAGTTGTCAGCCGGGAGCTTTCCGATCTTCTGGATCAGAAAGATTTTATCGATGACAGCTATATCCTGGAGGTGAGTTCACCAGGGCTGGGAAGACCGTTAAAGAAGGAGCGGGACTTTGCAAGAAGTATCGGTGCGGAAGTGGAGATCCGGACATATAGGATGGTAGAAGGCCGCAAAGAGTTTACAGGAGTGCTTGAAGAGTACGATAGTGAATCTGTAACGGTTTCTTATGAAGATGGAACAAAACAGAATTTTGACAGAAAAGAGATTGCACTGATCAGGCTGGCATTTGATTTTTAGTATTATTTAGGAGGAAAGGAAAAAATGAGTACAGAATTAATGGAGGCTCTTACCATACTGGAACAGGAAAAAGACATCAGCAAGGAAACGATGTTGGATGCTATTGAGAATTCCCTGATGAACGCCTGCAAGAACCATTTTAAAAAAGCGGACAATATTAAAATCGTGATGAACCGGGAGACTTGTGATTTCGCAGTTTATGCGGAGAAGACCGTTGTGGAGGAAGTTGACGATCCAGAAGAGCAGATTAGCCTTGTGAACGCAAAAATGATGGACTCTAAGTATGAGCTGGGCGACATTGTCCAGGTGCCGATTGATTCCAAGTCCTTTGGCCGGATCGCGACGCAGAACGCAAAGAACCTGATTCTTCAGAAGATCAGGGAAGAAGAGCGCAAAGTTGTTTACGACCAGTACTTCGAGAAGGAAAAGGATATCGTGACCGGAATCGTGCAGCGCTATGTAGGACGTAATATCAGCATCGACCTTGGTAAGGCGGATGCAATGCTCACAGAAAATGAGCAGGTCAAAGGTGAAGTATTCAAGCCGACTGAGCGGATCAAACTTTATGTGGTGGAAGTGAAGAATACGACAAAAGGACCGAAGATTCTCGTATCCCGTACTCATCCGGAGCTTGTAAAGCGTCTTTTTGAGTCCGAGGTGACAGAGGTAAAGGATGGCATCGTGGAGATCAAGAGCATCGCAAGAGAGGCTGGATCCCGTACAAAGATTGCCGTATGGTCTAACGATTCGGACGTTGATCCGGTAGGAGCGTGCGTTGGGATGAACGGACAGAGAGTCAATGCGATTGTTAATGAGTTAAGAGGAGAGAAGATTGATATCATCAACTGGAGCGACAATCCGGCGATACTTATTGAGAATGCATTAAGTCCGGCGAAGGTGATCTCCGTGGCGGCGGATCCGGAGGATAAGACGGCAAGCGTGATTGTACCGGATTACCAGCTCTCTCTGGCCATCGGCAAAGAAGGACAAAATGCGAGACTGGCTGCGAGACTGACCGGATACAAGATTGATATCAAGAGTGAGACTCAGGCAATCGAGTCTGGAGAACTTCCGGCAAACTATATGGATTTGCCGATGGAAGAGGGCGTATATGAGTCCGACGTCTATGAGGATGATTACGAAGACGATTACTATGAGGACGACGCTGTCTACGAAGAAGAAAGTTACGGGGATGAAAGTGATGAATAAGAAGATCCCGATGCGTAAGTGTGTCGGATGCGGAGAGATGAAGAATAAAAAAGAGATGCTGCGCGTCATTCACACAAAAGAAGGAGAATTCCTTCTGGACGCTACTGGAAGAAAGAACGGAAGAGGAGCCTACCTTTGCTTTTCCAGAGAATGTTTTCTAAAAGCAGTAAAGAATAAGGGCCTGGAGCGCTCTTTTAAACAGGCGATTCCAAATGAAGTATATGAACAGCTGGAAAAGGAGATGGAGCAGATTGAAACGGAATAAAGTTCTGTCACTTTTAGGTCTGGCTACCAGGGCGGGGAAAATAAAGAGCGGAAGTTTCCTGACGGAGCAGGCAGTGAAGGCCGGTAAGGCTTATCTCGTCTTGATTGCGGGAGACGCGTCGGAGAATACGAAGAAAAAACTAAGCAATATGTGCAGTTTTTATGAGGTCCCGGCCCGATTTTACGCAGATCAGGATACCCTTGGCCATGCAATAGGGAAGGAATTCCGTGTCAGCGTCACGGTGACGGATGCGGGATTTGCAGACGAGATTGAAAAACAGCTGAAAACAGAAGAAGAGAGAAATTGCATATAGGAGGTAGTTGGATGTCGAAAGTGCGAGTACATGAATTAGCAAAAGAGATAGATAAAACAAGTAAGGATATTATGGAATATCTGAATGGAAACGGGGCGGATTTAAAAAGCCATATGAGTTTCCTGACAGATCAGCAGGTGGAAGCTGTAAAGAAGAAATTCGGAAAAGCCGCTCCAGCCGGAGATGCTCCGAAGAAAAAGACCATCGTGCAGGTATTCCGTCCGCAGAATACCCAGGGAGGCCAGAGACGCCAGGGAGGAAGAGGCGGTCAGAGACAGACTCAGGCAGGAGCAGACAGCAGACCAGGCGCAAATCGCGACAGAAAGGAAGGATCTGTATCCGCTCAGGAGCGAGGGCGCGACAATAACCGTCCGGCAAAAGACCGGGATGGCAATCGTCCGGCAAGAGATTTCCGTGACAGGGACCGCCAGGGTCGCGATGGCAGAGACAAAAGAGATGGAAGAGATCGCGACAGCAAGGATAAAGAGCGCCAGGGACGTGATTTCCGCGACCGTGACGGAAGAGACAAAGATCGTCAGAACCGGAGTCAAAGAGATGGTAAGGACAAAGACCGCCAGGGCAGAGACTTCCGTGATCGCGACCGTCAGGGCAGAGATAATAGAGACGGAAGGGACCGCGATGGCAGAGACAGAGACCGTCAGGGACGCGAGCGTGACCGCCAGGGCAGAGGAGGAAGAGACGGAAGAAATAACGGACCATCCATTCCGGCCCCGATTGTGGCAGAACAGAAGCCGCAAAGGAGATCCCAGAAGGATAATTATAAGAAAAAAGAGTATGACCGTGACGAGGAGCGGGAAGGCAAATTTAGTCAGAAGCAAGGCAAGGGAAAGAAAAATCAGCAGCCTGTGATGGAAAAACCACAGCCGAAGGAAGAGAAAAAGGAAGAGCAGATTAAACAAATCACGATTCCGAAGATGCTCACAATTAAGGATCTGGCAGATGCGATGAAGATCCAGCCGTCGGCAATCGTCAAGAAGCTGTTCCTGCAGGGCAAGATCGTGACGGTAAATCAGGAGATTGATTTCGAGACTGCGGAAGAGATCGCGATGGAGTTTGATGTACTCTGCGAGCAGGAAGTAGAGGTCGATGTGATCGAAGAGCTCCTCAAAGAGGAGGAAGAAGACGAAAAGAAGATGAAGAAACGTCCGCCGGTTGTCTGTGTCATGGGACATGTGGATCATGGTAAGACCTCCCTTCTGGACGCTATCCGTGATACAAACGTTACGGACAGAGAGGCAGGCGGAATCACACAGCACATCGGTGCCTCTGTAGTGAATATCAACGGCGAGAGCATTACGTTTCTCGATACACCGGGACATGAGGCATTTACAGCGATGCGTCTGCGCGGAGCCTGCTCTACAGATATTGCGGTTCTTGTCGTAGCAGCGGACGACGGTGTTATGCCGCAGACGGTGGAGGCGATCAACCATGCCAAAGCAGCAGGCGTTGAAATTGTTGTTGCCATCAACAAGATTGATAAACCAAGCGCAAACATTGAGCGTGTCAAACAAGAGCTGACCGAGTACGAGCTGATTCCGGAAGACTGGGGCGGAAGCACCATCTTTGTTCCGGTATCCGCGCACACGAAAGAGGGAATTCCGGAACTTCTGGAGATGATTCTTCTCACAGCGGAAATGTTGGAATTAAAGGCAAACCCGAACAGAAGGGCAAGAGGCCTTGTCATTGAGGCGCAGCTTGATAAAGGGAAAGGACCGGTTGCGACTGTTCTCGTACAGAAAGGTACGCTTCGTGTTGGAGATGCTATTGCCGCTGGATCTGCGTTCGGTAAAGTCAGAGCCATGATGGACGATAAAGGAAGACGTGTTAAAGAGGCAGGTCCATCCACACCGGTTGAGATTCTCGGATTTAACGAGGTTCCAAATGCCGGAGAAGTTTTTGTTGTAAGCAAGAACGAAAAAGAAGCAAGAAGTTTTGCGGAGACCTTCATTTCCCAAAACCGCATGAAGATGTTGGAGGAGACGAAGTCCAAGATGTCTCTTGACGATCTGTTTAATCAGATTAAAGAGGGAAGCTTAAAAGAGCTGGATATCGTTGTCAAAGCCGATGTACAGGGATCTGTAGAAGCGATGAAGCAGAGTCTTCTTAAGCTTTCCAACGAAGAAGTTGTTGTTAAGATTATTCATGGCGGCGTCGGAGCTATTAACGAGTCCGATGTCACGCTGGCATCCGCATCCAATGCCATTATCATCGGATTTAACGTGCGTCCGGACGCGGCGGCAAAGGAGACTGCGGAGAGAGAGAACGTAGACGTCCGTCTGTACCGTGTCATCTACAATGCCATCGAAGACGTGGAAGCCGCTATGAAGGGGATGCTCGATCCGGTATTCGAGGAACAGGTTCTCGGTCATGCGGAAGTACGTCAGACATTCAAGGCTTCCGGAGTCGGTACAATTGCTGGTGCTTATGTGCTGGATGGTATTTTCGAGCGCGACTGTTCGGCAAGAATTATCCGTGACGGAATCGTCGTATTTGAAGGAAAACTTGCTTCTCTGAAGCGTTTCAAAGACGATGTCAAAGAAGTGAAAGCCGGTTATGAGTGTGGTTTTGTATTTGAAAAGTATAATGATATCAAAGAAGGCGACCAGGTAGAAGCATTCAAAATGGTAGAAAAACCAAGATAGGATGAAATTATGAGAAAAAATAGTATTAAAAACACAAGAGTGAATACAGAAGTGATGCATGAGCTGTCCAATATTCTGCGCGGGGGGATCAAAGATCCCCGCGTAGCAGAGTTTACCTCTGTTGTAGCGGTGGAGGTGGCGCCGGATCTGAAAACCTGCAAGGCATATATCAGTGTACTGGGTGATGAGAAAGCGCAGGCGGATACAATTCGGGGACTTCAGAGTGCCGAGGGATATATTCGCAGAGAACTCGCACATTCGTTGAATCTTCGTAATACCCCCGAGATTCGTTTTGTCCTGGATCAGTCGATTGAGTACGGGGTAGCGATGTCCAAGAAGATAGATGACATCACGAAGAGGCAGGAGAAAGAGGAAGAATAATATGGTAAAGCTTTACGAAGTACTAAAAGGAGCAAAACGGGCCGGCATTGCGGGTCATGTACGTCCTGACGGGGACTGTACCGGCTCCTGTCTGGCGCTCTACCAGTATATCGGGCTGTATTTTCCAGAAGTTGCAGTGGATGTGTATTTAGAGGAGATCCCGAATTCCTTCCACATGCTGACAGGGGCGGATGAGATTTGCCATGGCTTGCCGGAAAACATGGTATATGATGTCTTTTTTGCCCTGGACTGTGGGGATGTAGGGCGGCTTGGATTTGCGGGCACTCTGTTTGAAAAGGCTAAGAAGACGGTCTGCATTGACCATCATGTAAGCAATGAGTCATTTGCGGATGTGAACCAGATTGTTCCGGATGCCAGCTCCACTTCGGAACTGATCTATAATCTGATGGACAAAGAAAAGATCACAAAAGAGGTTGCGGAAGCGCTGTATCTTGGAATTGTACATGATACAGGAGTATTCCAGTATTCCAGCACGAAGCCATCCACTATGGAGGCGGGAGCCGAGCTTCTGCGAAAAGGAATCGACGGACCGAAGATTATCGAAAAAACCTTTTTTGAAAAGACCTATGCACAAAATCAGGTGCTTGGTAAGGCGCTTTTGGAAAGCATCCGCCTGATGGACGGCAAGGTCATCTTTTCCTATATCACGAAGAAAAGCATGAGCTTTTTCGGGGTGAAGGCAAAGGATCTGGAAGGTATTGTCAGTCAGCTTCGAGTGACGGCAGGCGTGGAAGTCGCTATTTTCCTCTATGAGCTGGAAAGTGGGGAATTCAAAGTCAGCCTCCGCTCCAAGGAAAAGGTGGACGTCAGCAAGGTGGCACGGTATTTTGGCGGGGGCGGTCATGTCAGAGCGGCAGGCCTTACTTTTCGTGGAACCGTTTATGACGCGGTCAACAACCTGATGAATCAGATCTCCCTCCAGTTGGAGGATGGGGCATGATCCACGGAATTTTAAACGTAAGAAAAGAAAAAGGGTTCACATCTCACGACGTGGTTGCGAAGCTTCGGGGAATGACAAGGCAGAAAAAGATCGGGCACACCGGAACCCTCGATCCGGATGCGGAAGGCGTCCTTCCTGTCTGTCTTGGCAAGGCCACCAGGCTCTGCGAGATGATGACGGACAAGGAGAAAGCCTATGAGGCGGTTCTGGTGCTTGGAAAGGAGACGGACACGCAGGATCTGGGTGGTCAAATATTGAACGAAACGGAGACAAACCATCTGACGAAAGCAGAGGTAGAGGAGGCGATTCTTTCTTTCCTGGGGAGCTATGATCAGGTTCCGCCGATGTATTCAGCACTGAAAGTGGGAGGCAAAAAACTCTATGAATTAGCAAGAGAGGGCAGGGAAGTGGAGCGGAAAGCCCGTCGGGTAGAGATTCGTTCCCTGCGGGTCCTCGATACGCATCTTCCGGAAGTCCGCTTTGAGGTGGTCTGTTCCAAAGGGACCTATGTGCGTACACTCTGCTATGATATTGGCAGAAAATTAGGATGCGGCGGATGCATGGGGGATCTGCTTCGGACAAAATCGGGAGCGTTTACCCTTGCGACGAGCCATACACTCTCTGAGATCGGGGAGTATCTGGAATCGGGACGGATCGGGGAGATTCTCATTCCTATCGATGCCATGTTCCCGGATATCAGAAGGGTGACGATAAAAGCAGGTCAGGAGAAGTCCGTTTATAATGGTAATCCGCTTCGTAAAGGGCAGCTTGAAGATGGTGAAAATCTGTGTCCTGAAGACGGAGAACAGATCCGGGTCTACGGTTCGGACGGAATGTTCCTTGCGCTATACATTTACCGCAGAAGCCGGGAGAGCTATGCGGTAGAAAAGATGTTTTACAGCCTAGAGTAATCAGAAGCCCGGAATGAAGATAAAGAGGAAAGAACATGCAATATATTACAGGATTTGAACATTACAGAAAAGACGCCGGGACCGCCGTGACCCTTGGGAAATTTGACGGTCTGCATCGTGGACACCGAAAACTGGTGGAGCGGATTATGGAGCACGTGGAGCGGGAGCCGGATTTAAAAAGTGTTGTTTGTTTTTTCGAAATGACGGAATTCAAAAAGATGCGTCACCTTGATCAGAAGAGGCTGATGCTCAATGAAGAGCGGGCGATTCGCCTGGAAGGAAGGGTGGATTATCTGATCGAGTGTCCGTTCCTTTCTGTCAAAGAGATGGAGGCGGAGACTTTCATTGAAAAGATTCTCTCCGGACTTTTCCATGCCAGATATATTGTGGTAGGAGAAAATTTCCGATTTGGCCATGACCGGCGGGGAGATGTAGCGATGCTTGCGAAATTTCAGGAGCGGTACGGTTATTGCCTGGAAGTGATTCCGAACGAATACTACGGGGAGCGGATTGTAAGCAGCACTTATGTGAAAGAGGTAATGAAGACAGGGAATATCGATCTTGTCAACCGTCTGTTGAGTTATCCGTATACGATTGCGGGAACCGTACAAAAAGGAGCCGGAATGGGACGGGAAATCGGCTATCCGACTATGGACATTTATCCATGCCAGGAAAAGATACTGCCTCCAAACGGAGCCTATGTCTGCAAGCTTCATGTAGATCAGGAGTGGTATCAGGGAGTATGCAATATCGGACAGAAACCGACTGTATCCAAGGGGGGAGAGACGATTCTTTCCGTGCACCTTTTCTGTTATGAAAAGAAAGAGGAAGCAAACGGTAAGGCGGTTGTCCTCCATCTTTACCACTATCTGAGACCGGAAGAAAAGTTTGAGGACGTGGAGGAATTAAAGTGCCAGATTGAGGAGGATATCTGGGAGGGGAAAAGGCATTTTTTGCTCACGATGGAGAGCAGGCGCGCACTGCTGGAGAGCGAAACAAAAAAGCAGAAAAAGAATTGACATCCACAAGGATGACATGATATACTCAACAAGTATGAGTGAGCCGATATCCAGTGGACGGAGGACTCCGACCGCCGCCTGATATCCGGCGTTTCAAAATAAAGGAGGATAAAGACATGATCGACAGAGAAAAGAAAGCAGCGATTATTGCTGAGTATGGAAGAAGCGAAGGAGACACAGGATCTCCGGAAGTTCAGGTAGCTATCCTGACAGCCAGAATCAACGAGTTAACAGAACATTTCAAAGCAAATCCAAAGGATCATCATTCCAGAAGAGGTCTGCTGAAGATGGTTGGACAGAGAAGGGGACTGCTTGATTATCTGAAGAGCAAGGATATTGAGAGATATCGTTCCCTGATCGAGAGACTGGGCATCAGAAAATAAGCTGTAATGAGAGGCGGATTTGATTCCGGAATGTTCCGGAATCTTCCGCCTTATTGTACGATTATTTCCTTAAGGCGGAAGAGAGCTTCCGAGACCACTGACAAGCGTATTTTTCCATGCTGAGCGTTGGGGCGAAAGTGGGTTTGTCAGTAGTTTCGGCATCTTCTGCCTGAATTGGGAAGCGTACAGGAAGAATTCATACAATTCAGGAAAAGGAGAGAAGAGATGTATAAGACATTTTCGATGGAACTTGCCGGCCGTACTCTGAGTGTGGATATCGGAAGAGTGGCGGCTCAGGCGAATGGCGCTGCGTTCATGCATTATGGGGACACGACTGTTTTGTCCACTGCAACCGCCAGCGAGAAGCCCAGGGAAGGAATCGATTTCTTCCCGCTCAGCGTGGAGTATGAAGAGAAGCTTTATTCCGTGGGTAAGATTCCCGGAGGATTCAACAAGAGAGAAGGAAAGGCGAGCGAAAATGCGGTTCTTACAAGCCGCGTGATTGACCGTCCCATGCGTCCCCTGTTCCCCAAGGATTACAGAAATGATGTGACGCTGGATAATCTGGTGCTTTCCGTAGATCCTGCCTGCAGGCCGGAGCTGGTCGCTATGCTCGGCTCAGCTATCGCTACCTGTATTTCTGATATTCCGTTTGACGGCCCCTGCGCGATGACACAGGTGGGACTGGTGGACGGAGAGTTCGTTCTTAATCCGTCTCAGGAACAGTGGAAGAACGGGGATCTGAACCTGACTGTTGCCTCCACCGCACAGAAAGTGATTATGATTGAAGCCGGTGCCAATGAGGTGCCTGAAGAGAAGATGATCGAGGCGATCTACCTTGCTCATGATGTGAACCAGAAGATCATCGCTTTTATCAATGAAATCGTTGCAGAAGTAGGAAAAGAAAAGCATGCTTATACCAGCTGCGCGGTTCCGGAAGAACTCTTTGCAAAGATCCGTGAGATTGTTCCGCCGGAAGAGATGGAAGAGGCGGTATTTACGGATGTAAAGCAGGTGCGCGAAGAGAATATCCGCCAGATCACTGCACGGTTGGAAGAGGCGCTTGCGGATAAAGAGGAATGGCTTCCTCTTCTTGGCGAAGCGATCTATCAGTATCAGAAGAAAACGGTACGCAAGATGATTTTGAAGGATCACAAGCGTCCGGATGGCCGTGCGATCAATCAGATACGTCCTCTGGCTGCAGAAGTGGATTTGATTCCCCGGGTACACGGTTCCGCTATGTTCACCCGCGGACAGACCCAGATCTGCACGATCACAACGCTGGCCCCGCTCTCTGAGATGCAGAGGATTGACGGCCTGGATGAAAATGAAGTGAACAAGAGATATATGCACCATTATAATTTCCCTTCCTATTCTGTGGGAGAGACCAAGCCTTCCAGAGGGCCGGGACGCCGTGAGATCGGTCATGGAGCGCTGGCGGAGAAGGCACTGGTTCCGGTGCTTCCTTCTGAGGATGAGTTCCCTTATGCGATCCGTACCGTATCCGAGACTTTTGAGTCCAACGGTTCCACCTCTCAGGCATCCATCTGTGCTTCTACGATGTCCCTGATGGCGGCGGGCGTGCCGATTAAGAAGCAGGTGGCAGGAATTTCCTGCGGTCTGGTGACAGGGGATACGGATGATGATTATATTGTCCTGACGGATATTCAGGGACTGGAAGATTTCTTCGGCGACATGGACTTCAAGGTGGCTGGCACGCATGACGGTATTACCGCGATCCAGATGGATATCAAGATCCATGGCCTGACGAGACCGATCGTGGAAGAAGCGATTGCAAGAACCAAGGAAGCGCGGGAATATATTCTGAATGAAGTGATGACGCCCTGCATCGCAGCTCCCAGGCCGCAGGTTGGCCCTTATGCGCCGAAGATCATTTCCATCCAGATCGATCCGGAGAAGATCGGTGATGTGGTGGGACAGCGCGGCAAGACGATCAATGAGATCATCGCCCGCACCGGCGTGAAGATCGATATCACGGATGATGGAAAGGTATCCATCTGCGGAACCGATAAGGAGATGATGGATAAGGCGGTGGAGATGATTAAGATCATCACCACGGATTTCCAGGAGGGACAGATCTTTAAGGGAACGGTTGTAAGTATTAAGGAATTTGGCGCATTCATCGAATTCGCGCCCGGCAAGGAAGGAATGGTTCATATTTCCAAGATTGCAAGGGAACGCATCAATCGCGTAGAGGATGTTCTGACCCTGGGAGATACGGTAACTGTGGTATGCCTGGGCAAGGATAAGATGGGAAGAACCAGCTTCTCCATGAAGGATGTGGCACAGGTCTGATCTCCCCGAATCAAGATAAATATGCAGCAGTTCAGATAAGTCTGACTGTGCTGTAAAAGTTCATATAGTATATGAAACAAAAGGCTTCTCATGACCGGGACTTCGGCCCCGGCGGAGGGCCTTTTTTGTTATTTCTACATGTACAATTTCTCCATGAATGCATTCTATCCAGGCGGCGGACTTCATATACTGAGATAAGCAAACCGGTAGACAGGCCATGTCGGAAGGCGGTTTGCGCAGAAGGCGCCGAAAGGACGCTGCATAGGATAGGAAAGGATGTTGCGTATGCTGGGAAAAAACGATGAGGGCTTCAAAGCGGGCTGCTTCATGGGGAATGAGGACAGCCGTACCGCCCGTAGTATTCGCACGCAGAAGTTCCTTCAGATCTTTCCGGAAAATAGGAGGGATGAATGGAGACGGACCTCCGCATATGTGGAAAGCCTGCAGGAGATCCGGCTGCGGGCAGGAAAGCAGATTCTGCTGTATATAGACGGAGAGGAATACTATTTGAGAAAGGATGGAGAGCCCGCAAAATGCAGGGGACAGGCCGTTGTGGAAGGGATTTGTGCGTGCAGGGAGGAATTGGAAGAACTGTTGTCCTATGCGTGCAGCGGTTCCATGTACGCTTATGAAGAAGAATTGGGCAAGGGGTATCTGACGCTCCCCGGAGGCCATAGAATGGGGCTGGTGGGGGAAGTGACCCTGGATGGAGAAGAGCGGATCAGAAATATAAAACATATTGCAGGAATAAACATCCGTATCGCGCATGAGCGGAAGGGGGCAGCAGATAAGATTCTGCCTTATCTGTATGAAGGAAAGCGGTTTTTGAATACGTTGATCCTTTCCCCGCCGCTCTGCGGCAAAACAACGCTGCTGCGGGATCTGATCCGGCAGGTTTCAAACGGTTCCGCCTGGGCACAGGGAAAGACGGTTGCGGTTGTGGATGAGCGTTCAGAAATCGCGGGGTGTTATCGTGGAATCGCGCAGAATGATGTGGGATTGCGGACGGATGTGCTGGACGGCTGCCCGAAGGCGGTGGGAATGCTTTTATTGCTGCGTTCCATGGCTCCGGGCGTGATCGCTGTGGATGAACTGGGAGGCGTGGAAGAGATACAGGCGGTACGGCGGGCGCTGCAGTGCGGCTGTGGCATTCTTGCCACCATGCATGCCGCAACGGCAGAAGAAGCGGCCGTGCGTCTTTCGGACGGAATGCCCGGCAGGAACAGCATTTTTGAACGCTATGTGGTGCTGGAGCGTGAAGAGGGAGAGCGGGGATTTCAGATCAGGGCCTGCGTCAGAGATTCCGCATTCCAGAGCCTGGATGGAGGGCTGATATGCTGAAGCTGGCCGGTGCATGTTTTCTCGTCGCAGGCTGTGCCGGCTTTGGATGGTGTATCTGCAGAGACATGGAAAAGAGGGTGGGGCAGCTTCAATTGATGATCCGGGCATTTTCCATGTTGGCAAGCGAAGTGGGATACAGTAAAGTGACGCTGCCGGAGGGGCTGCGCCGGATTGGAGCCAAAACAGGCGGAAGGCTGGGAGAAACCCTTGCCGGCATCGGACAGAAGGTGTGCGCTGATACAGGCGTTACATTAAAAGAGGCATGGGGACAGGAAATGGGTGCTTTTCTCGGGGAGACTTGTCTGAACAGCAGAGAAAAGGAACTGCTTCTGACCTTTCCTGATTATACGGGCTTTGTGGACGGGAGAATGCAGCTGTTGGCGCTGGAACAGTTTGAAACGGAACTCCAGGAACAAAAGAAAGAGGCGCAGAGCGATGTGCACAACCGCCGGAAAGCCATACTGTCTGTGAGCATGGCGGGCGGGCTGCTTGTGGCGATCTTGCTGATCTGACGGAAGGGATTTCGGATGCTGCTGATGCAGGAGGACTGAAGTGGGCAGATAGAATGAGGAGTCCGCTGAAAAGGACGCCGCCAAAACGGATGCCGCAGCTGTGGATGTTACGGCCGCGGACACCGAGGTCGCGGCAGAATAAGAGGGCAAAATGGAAGTGAGTCTGATATTTAAAATAGCGGCAGTCGGAATCCTGGTGACGATTCTGAGCCAGATATTGAAGCACAGCGGCAGGGAGGAACATGCATTTCTGATCTCCCTGGCAGGATTGATCCTGGTGTTGACCTGGATCGTTCCTTATATTTATGATCTGTTTTTGACGATACAGAATTTGTTCCAGTTGTAGAAGAAAAAAGGGCGAGAGAAAAGCGTTTTCCTTCTTCCTGATTTGTATGCGCGCGTAAGGTGCAGATGGGAGCAACTATGGATATTGCCAGGATAGCAATCCTTGGGGTGGTGGGCGTCCTGATCGGAATTCAGTTCAAAGGCGTCCGGCAGGAATACAGCGCCTATATCGGGCTTGGCGTCTCCCTGCTCATATTTTTCTATGCCTGCGAATATCTGGGACGGATGAAAGACTCAGTCATGGCGTTAGGCAGCGTGCTGGAAGAGGGAGGATATCTTGGCATCCTTTTTAAGATCATCGGGATCACTTATCTGAGTGAATTTTGCGCTGGCCTGTGCAGGGATGCAGGATATCAGTCCATCGCTTCGCAGGTGGAACTGTTTGGAAAGGTGACGATCCTCCTTGTTGGGATGCCGGTGGTTCTTTCGCTGGTGGATACGATCACTCAATTTATGGCATGAAGGAGGAACGGTGGAACAGAGCGGATACTATGGAGAACTGAATCTGGATGGGCTGACAGCTCAGATCCAGGATCTGTTTCCGGATTTTTCCATTGATCTGAACTCCTTTTTGGGAAAAATTCTGGAAGGAAAGGCAGGGGATGCGTTTCGGGAACTGTTTGGTTCCATTCGGGACGGCCTTTGGGCACAGATTGACGGGATGCGGAATCTGATGCTGCTCCTTTTGATCATTGGCATTCTTTCCGCGCTTTTTACTGTGGTCATGCAGACATTCCGTAACCATCAGATCGCAGAAATCGCCCATTTCGTGTCCTATCTGCTTCTTCTGCTCACGGTAATCAGCGCTTTTTCCCAGGCATCCGATGAAGCGGCCAGGCTTCTGGAGCGGATCCTTTTGTTCGTCAGACTGTTCGTCCCCACCTTTATGCTGGCGCTGGGTTTCTGCGCGGGAACCGCCACGGCGGCAGGTTATTATCAGCTCATTCTGCTGTTGATCTATATTGTGGAACAACTCCTGCTCATCATTGGGTTGCCCATGGTGAATCTCTACATGCTGCTCGTGGTGATGAACGGGATATGGGAAGAAGAGCGGCTGACCACTCTGTTGGAATTGGTACAGAAGACGGTTGTGGGCGCGCTGAAATTCCTACTCACCTGTATTACAGGAATCGGCGTGCTGCAGTCCATGATTACGCCTGTACTGGAAAACCTGAAGCTGGGGACAGCGAGCAAGGTGCTGTCCGCAATCCCGGGATTGGGAGGCCTGGCAGAGGGAACGACGCAGCTGCTTTTGGGTTCAGCGGTATTGATTAAGAATGGCCTGGGAGTGGCGGCCATCCTTTTGCTTCTGCTGTTGTGTGCCGTACCGCTGCTGAAGCTGTTCGTATATGGAGGGATCCTGAAGCTATGCGCAGGCCTCATGGGACTTGCCGCAGATAAAAGGCTTACCGGCTGTGTGAATGCAGCGGGGGATGCGATGCTGCTTCTCCTTCGGATCAGCGGGACGGCTGCAGCCTGTTTTCTGATCCTGTTTGCAGTCATCACCTGTCTGGCAGGCACGGTTTAGGAGGGAAACACAAAAATTTCTCTGGCTGTCTGTATCGGAGCGCCGCAGGCAGCTTTTCAATGGACATATTTTGCAGACGCTCTGGAGTGGGGATGGGGATGGGAATGGGAAGCGGATTGATGGAACTGCTCAAGAGAGTGACGGTTTTTATGCTGGCAGGTCAGGTGATTCTGCATTTTCTGCCGTCAGGCGGCTATGAAAAGTATGTGAAAATGGTAATCAGCATTATGATACTTTCCCAGATCGCCGTTCCGGTGCTGTCTTTGGGGGGATTTGACGGGAAACGAGTCTTTGACCAGGCGATGGCGGAGTATGAAGCTGAAATGGAACGGATTGAAGCACAGGTGGAAGGGGCGGGACTGGAGGAAACGGATTATGCAGCTGTGGGCTTGTCCGAGGCGGCCAAAGAAAAACTTTCGGCCTGCGCCGGTGAACTGGGAGTTGCGATCCGGAACGTTTCCTATTCGGAGCAGGAAGGCAAACTGATTTTGTATGTGTCGGAAGAGGCAGAGAAAGGAGAGGGAATGGAGCCCATCCGGATAGAAAAAATCGAGGTGGGGGAAAAAGAAACAGAACCATTGCCTGCCGGGGAGGAGCAGGAGAGAAACGGGAAACTGAGACAGGCCTTTGCAGGAGCGCTTGAGTTGGAAGAGGAGCAGTTGGAGGTGATCTGGGATGAATGAACGCATCAGCCGTTGGAAGAAGAAACTGACTAAAGAAAATATGGCCGTGTTCGCTCTGGTGGGGCTCCTGCTCATGGTGATTGCGCTTCCTACAGGAAGGCAGGAACAGGAAGATTCGGGGATGTTGGAGGGAGGGGAGAGTGCGGCGGAAACGCAGGAGGATGGGAAGAATGCCTATGGAAAGGAAGAGGAGAGCTATGTGAAGGGGTTGGAGGAGAGGTTGACATCCCTGCTTTCCAATATGGAAGGGGTAGGAAAGGTACAGGTGATGATTACGCTGTCCGCATCGGAAGAAAAGGTGGTGGAAAAAGATGTCCCTTCAAGCGCGGAGAGCACAAAGGAGAGCGACAGCGAAGGCGGAACGAGGGAATCCGTGGGCTCCCAACAGCAGGAAAGCACTGTATATGTGACGGATTCTGCGGGAAATAAGATTCCCTATGTGAGCAAGACAATGCAGCCGGCGGTGGAGGGCGTGACGGTAGTGGCACAGGGGGGAGGGGATGCTGTGATTCAGAAAAACATAACAGAGGTGATTGAGGCATTATTTGATATAGAAGCTCATAAGATTAAAGTAGTAAAGATGAAATAACAGAAAGCAGAGGGAACAGGAGTTGAAGAATGTGTTAAAACGCAACCAGGTTATGATTACAGCACTTGCCATCATGATTGCGGTGGCGGGATACCTGAACTTCGCCGGGACGAAAGCGGGGGAGGAACAGCTTACGAGCGCGGACGCAGGAAATGCGGAAGAAGATACGACGGCCCTCCTGGATCTGTCGGAAGAGGATATCGTATCGGACATTGAGAGCATGGATTCAGAACAGGATGCGGCATTGGTGGAGGATTATCTGGATGCCCAGATGAGCACGGACGCTGCCGCACAGGCCGGAGTGGAGGCGGATGTGGCAGTTTCAGCGGAGGGCACAGATGAAGCCAGTGCAGAATTGACGGCGGAGAATACGGATGTGCCTGATGGAGAGGTTCCGGGTGAAGCTGTTTTCACGAGCTCTTCCGGCATCAGTTCTCTGGCAGGGGCAAAGCTTCAGAAAGAGCAGACCAGAGCCAAAAATAAAGAAACGCTGCTGGACATCATTAACAATGACAGCATTAGCGAAGAACAGAAGCAGGATGCGATTAACGGAATGATCAATCTGACCGATATGGCAGAAAAAGAGACTGCGGCGGAAATCCTTCTGGAAGCGAAAGGTTTTACAGATGTGGTGGTCAGCATCAGCGGCACCAATGTGGATGTGGTAGTGAACGCTTCCAGCCTGACCGACGCCCAGCGGGCCCAGATAGAGGATGTGGTTACCAGAAAGACCGGAATCGCTCCTGAGAACATTATTATCAGCCCGGTTGGAGGCTGAATGGCGGAAAACAGCCCGTCCAGCCCGTCCGGGACTTCACGTTTCGTCTGAAGCGAGACAGGACGGGATATGGCTTCCGTCTGGCCTGGTTTCCTGTCGGATGGCTGCAGGGCTGGCTGGATTCTGTTTTTGCATACCGCTGTAAAAATTGGCTGTTTCTAAGCCTTTGGCTCCCCAGCCCTCTTCCGCCTGGCGGCTAAACTCCGCCCGTCCGGGCGTCAAACAACGCCACCAGGACGGCGGAAGAGGACTGTGCACCCAAAGGCAAGAAACAGCATAATTTTTTCATAGGTATGCAAAAAACAGAATCCAGCCAGCCCTGCAG